>Ga0272445_1000189_pt1 | contig 60413 bp, 42 predicted proteins | sample YNPCB0031_FD_194404 | JGI IMG/M metagenome (GOLD analysis project Ga0272445, IMG submission 194404) | Hot spring sediment microbial communities from Yellowstone National Park, WY, United States - YNP-CB-003-1 | ecosystem: Environmental > Aquatic > Thermal springs > Hot (42-90C) > Sediment...
ATTGCGAAGGCGATGGGGTTGAAGTTTCCTGTGTCAAAGAGTATTTTGACAAGGACAGCGATTGAAAAAACGAAGACGATTGCAAGTAGTGAGTGGGTAAGGGTTCTATGGCTGAATTTGTTTTCAACAGGTTTGCTGATAAACGGAAAGAGGCGTCCAAGCCATGATTTTGAATTGTCAAGGTCTGGGGTTAAAGATCCAACTGCACACAGCAAAGCGTTTTCATAGTTAAATTCCATTCCCTGCCCTACACTTGCAAAGGCGAGCGTAAATAGTGAAAAAGATATGTGGGTTGGGCTTGTCATTTGTGATTGATTTTTTGGGTTTAACTCACAGCGGTAGTTTCATCATTTCGTCAAAGTTTTTCAGGAAAGTTTTTCGGTGTATTTCACTGGGACCGTGATCCTTGATTGCTCTTATATGCTCCGGTGTTGGATAGCCGAGATTACGCTTGAAGTTATAGACGGGATACTTGGCGTCAAAGATTGTCATCATCAGGACATCTCTATTGTGTTTCGCGTATATACTTGCACAGCTTACTTGATAGATGAATTTGTCCGCACGAGGTAAAGCGATTAGGTGTAATTTTGTCGTTGGTAGGTTTATTCTTTCTTCTGGTGTGATTTGAAAAATTGCGTCTCCGTCAATGAAGACGAAAACCTCTGTGTCGTAGCTGGGTTTAAGATCCTCAAGCGTCATAAACAAGGCGTTTTTCATAGCGAGAAGGGTTGCGTTGTAGATGTTTAATTTGTCAATCTCTTGAGGGGGTATCATTTCAATTGAGAGTGCGAGGGCGTGTTTTTCAATCTCTCCTGCGAGTTTCTCTCTTTGCTTGACATTGAGAAGTTTTGAGTCCTTTACTCCGTCAATTAGTTGTTCAATTGCGATTGCGCTTGCAACAACAGGACCGGCGAGAGCACCGCGACCGACTTCGTCAATGCCGATGATTATTCGTTTTGGTTTCATTGTGTTTTGGGGTTTTGTTTTCCAGTACTTGCTTTTAATGTAAAAAATTTTTAGACTTATAATGAATTCTCCTCATGATTTTTCCTCCAATTTACCCTCAGCTCTTAACGAGCTGGGGGTATTTTTTATTTGCATTTATTTAAAACCAGAAATTTCATTTTGTTATGATGAATTTGTCGTTATAAATGTTCCTGTTTGTGAAAACAGAAATTAGATAGACACCGCTTGCAGTGTTTGGTATGGTTAAGGTTGTATTTTCAGCGTTGAGGTTTGTCTCCTGAATCAATTGACCCAGGATGTTGAAAATTAAAATTTTCTGAATTGTCTCGCTTGGGGTTGATATTTCAAGCAGTGTGAATCCGTTTTCAGATTTTGTTTTAAGAATCATCTTCTTTTCTCCTTTGTCTTTATCATTTTTGAATGGCTCATCTTCAATGTTCAAGGTGCGGTCTCTTGAAAAATAAAAGGTGTCAATTCGGGTTGGGTTGTTTGAGGTTGTGATTGTGAAAAATCTATCAAAGACCTTCGTTGTTATGTGTCCAGCGATAACTGATTTTGCTGTTGTGTTTCTTCCTGCTGTTGTTTGATAGATGTATTTTATACTTTCAGCGTTTTGGAGTTTTAAAAGGGTTTCGGTGTGCGGGTGTCCGTAGGAGTTATTTTCTCCGCAGGAAATGAAAACAGCGAGGGGTTTTAATTTATCAAGTAAAATTAGCGGAGTTGAAGAAGATGAGCCGTGATGTGATATTTTCAATAGGTGCGTGTTTTCAAGTTCGGGGTTTTTCACAACGAGCAAAGATTCCTGTTTTGAGTAGAGGTCTCCGGCGGTGAAGAATTTGAATGTGTCTTGCGATGTAGAGATAAACTCAAGTAGCAAAGCGATTGATTGAGTGTTTTCGTCACTTGTTCCAGCGTAGCCGAAATTTTTGAGAACCCCGGAGACAGCAAGGGTTGACAAGGTAATTTTCCCGTTTGGGGTTGTCAAGTTCAACAGGGTTTCAGCGACAGCGGGTGTTTTTCTGCGTGGACCGACTGCGGTTATGTATTCGGAGAATTGATAACTTGAGTAGGACTCTCCCCTATCGTAGCATGTGTCGGGGTTGAATCTTAGGATGACTTCGTCAAGACCGCCGATGTGGTCTGCGTGGTGGTGGCTTGCTATGGTAAAATTGAGTTTATTGATTCCGAGGGCTGTCAAGTAGGGGTTGATTATATTGTTTCCCTTCGTGGCATTCCCGCCGTCAATGAGGATTTTGAATGTGTCAATCTTTAAAAAGCAAGCGTCCCCTTGGTCAACATTGAGTTGGTGGATTTCAATTATTTGGGCTTTGGCTGTGAAAATAAACAGCAAAAGAGGGGTAATTAACCGAGCAAGTAGTCTTGGAGTTCTTTGATTTTTTGTTGGCACCATATACAATCGCAGTTTGAGTTTAGTTTTAATTGTGGTTCGTTGAGTGTAGAGATAAGGTTTTTAATCATTTCAACGGCTTCGTTGAAGATTTCGGGTTTGATGGTGAAGCGAGCGAATTCAAATCCCTCGTTTAGGAGGAAGACGCTGAAAGTTCCCTTTGGGAGTTGGTCTTGTTTTTTGGTTTGGGTTGCTTGAAGTTGGATTCGTGGTTGGAGCGTCGGCTCTGGGGTTTGTTTCGTTTGCCCTGTTTCTGGCTGAGTTTCGGGGGTTTTCAGTTCGTTGATGAATTGTTCCTGTCCTTCGTCTTCTTTTTTGATAAAGAGAGGCATAATGAGGACTCCTTTTTGTTTTAGTTTAGATTGTTTAGTTCAAGTTCAATTTGTTTAATTTGGGTTTTCAATTCAAGTAGTTTCATTTTTTCTTCAAGTAGTTTATTAATGTTTATCTTGTTTTGATTGAAATACAATTCGTTAATTTCAACGATTTGAGATTGTGTTTTAAGTTGTTCATTCAAGAGGTTGAGTTGTTCTTCAAGTTTTCTTCGTTTCAATTCCTTCTGGTTGTCTTCCCTTCTCTTTCTTTCTTCAAGTTGTTTAAGTTCAATCTGTTTAATCTTCAAGTGAGAATTGTCAAGGATCTTCGTCAGGTTCAGGGACACAGAGAGGGAGAATCTATCTCTTACGGCGTAGGGTTGATAGATTGGGTTGATTGGGTCGTATTGGCTTAAAAAGTATCCTGCACCAAAACCGGCGTGGATTCTTACATCAATTGCGTTGATGATGCGGTTAAACAGCGATAGGGCTTTTATTTCTTCTTGTTTCTTCAAAATTTCAAATTCGGTTTGAGTGCTGGCGGGCTCTCTGGTGGCATAAAGTAGCAGGATAAAGAGAGCAAGGGTTTTATATTTCGGTATAAAATTTTTCAAGTTGTGTGATGAGTTTTAGTTTTTCAAGTTCGTGATAATGTTCGGTGTAGAAGGCGGAGATAAGGGCTTTGATGTTTTCAATGTGTTTTGGCTTGTCGGTTTTGATCAGGTTGATAGCTTTTTTGATGGCTTGGAAAGTGGCGTTCAAGGTGTCGGGGTTTGTTTCTTGTCTGAAGATTTTATCTCTGTCAAGTGATAAGTCCCAGATGAGTTTGGCAGAGACATTCTTTTCAATGTAATCGGATATAATTTCAAAAAGTTCGCTGTGAAGGTTTAGATTGGTGGCTTGGGTATTTACGGGATTTTTTGCGTCTGAGTATATTGGTTTTCTCGGGAGCAGACAGGAATTTTTGTCAAGGTCGTAAATGAGGATTCGGTTTATCTTTTCCGTGTATAGGTCAATTTTTTCAAACTCTTCCCCCGTTTCTATTTTGATTATGTCAATTTCTGGATTTGGTATTGCGTTTATTTCAAGAAAACCATTCCTGCAAGTTGAATTTTTGAGTAATTTTAAAAGTTCTTCCCTTGGGAGGTCGTTTGGGGGCTTGATTTTGAAACAGGGTTCAAGAGCGAGGTATTCCCTTAAAAGGTCAAAGTATTCCCTATCGGCAGAGAAGACGATTAACTCATTGAAGTTTAAATCGTTTACACCTTTCTTTTCAAGTTTAAGTTTAAATTCAGGCGTGAACCTGCAAGTATCGCTTGAAGTGAAAAGGTCAAAGTAATTCTCATTCAAAGCAATTACAAAAGTATTCTCACTGATAAGTTTAAAAGGGTCAAGTTTTAGCCTTGTCTTAAATTCAGTTTTTGGTTTAAACTCTATGTCCCGGTTTATGTCGTAGAAGGTGATCATCTGTCGTTGATAACTTGTCGTTGATAAGTTTTGGTGAAAAATTTTTTCTATTATAGGCATTTTTTGAAAATTTCTTGCAAAAAGTTATCAACGATGACTTATTAACGATGGGGGTTTTTATCGTTGATAACTCTATTTGAGCAATAACAAATTAATTTACCAGTGAAAAATTTCAACTGTGGTTTTGTAAGTTTTGTTTCCCTTGACTTCAACAGCGCCGATGTAAATTCCAGTCGTTTGAAACTCTCCTTTGTCGTTGTCGCCTTTCCATCCGTGGCTTTGAGATCCTTGAGTAAGGCGTAGGTTTTCAGCGATGGTTTTGATGATGTTTCCGTCTTTGTCAAGGATGTAAATACTCACTTCTGCTGGTTTTTGAAGTGTGTATTTTAAATAAGTGTTCTGTTTGAATGAATCAAACAAAGGTGGCTCAAATCTCAGTGATTTTACAATTTCGGGTTCGGGTGCGGAGCATGACAAAAAGAAAAGTAGCATAAGGGAAACGGCACCCCTCACCCTACCCTCTCCCACGGCGGGGAGAGGAGAGCAAGGGATGAATTTCTCAATTACGGATACCTGTCTATGATTCTTTTGATTGATCCGTCCGCTTGTCCGACTGTTGTTGTCTTTGTCCATGATACAAGATTTCCGTTGTCGTAGTTGTTTGTCCTTGTGAAAAACCCTCCTGAGTATGTTGGCGATGCGCCCGTCCATCTTGATTGAAGCAGATTGTTTGTTGATAAGTCATAAGTTTCAGTGACGATGACTTCGTCGTTTGGTTTCGCTTTTCTTACGGTTTTTATTCCGCGTGAGTTGTCAATTGTGATAACCGGGTTTCTGAATGTGTATGACTCACGGGTTTGAACATTCTTTGTCCAGCGTGTTATATGCGTGACGATTGCCTCGCTCGGGGCTGATTCAAAAGTTAATTCTGTTTTTGTCTTCGTTTCTGGCGTCCCGCTGTTGAATTGAGACCAAGAGATATATCTTTCGTTGATTGATACAATTGTCAAGTTTGCATAGTCGCCGTATTTGTAATTCTTCGTGATTAAGAGGAGTCCTTTCGGGTAGGCGTGTCTTTCAGTGATTACGACGCCGACGCCACCTGTGAGGGTGTCACCATATATCCAGGTTGAATCAGCGTTTATTTGGTCAACTTTCAGCAAGGCATTACTTTTTCCGAAAGGTTTTCCAGCGAGTATCCACTCGTGGACCTCTTCAAAGTTTTTAATTGCGTCTATTACTAACGCCTCGGGTGTGTCTTCGTCTGTGTTTTTGGCGTTAAAATCGCTTGTTGTGGGGTTGGAGCAAGAGAAAATAAAGAATGCGAAGGCAAGGAGTGAGAGGAGTTTTAAAGCGTTCATTTTAGGGCTCCTTTTTTTGTTTTTGGAAATAGTTTGAGGAAGGGAAAACTTTTCCCGCAACTTCCCCGAGTGTTGGGAGAAACTTGGGAAGCTGCGGGGTCTTTCGTGGCACGATCTGCACAAAAAATAAAGTGCAGATAGAGGAGAAAACTCTATAAATTGAATCATTTTTCAACTAAAAAATAATTAGTTTTTACGCCTTCTCTCCCCTATCTGCACTTCTGTGCCACTCTGGGAAGAATATAACAAAGTTAAAATAAAAAGTCAAGTAGTTGGGGGTTGTTGGAGCATGGGAGAACAGCTGGTAGGAATCTAGGGTAAAGGATTTTAAGTGTGAAAGATAGCTTGGTATTTGGGGGTAAAAGGTTAACTTCCTAATCTTTTTCTTTCTCTTTATATTTCCTGTAATTTTTGTTGTATTGGAGGTAAATCTTTATTGATGGATATGGGATTTTCCTAGAATTTATTTCTGATATACGCTGGCGATTGTTTTGAAGCCTCACCAATATGATGATTTTGCTCAGCATCCACAAGATTTTCTTATAATTAGCTCAGATTTAACTGTCTTTCTTTCTATTTTTTCATTTTTGTTTTCTATGTGATTTAGCAGTTTGGTTATCGCTGCCTTACCCAATTCATAAGCATGTTGTTTAACAGTCGTCAGCGGAGTTGAAATTAAATTAGCTCTTATATCATCTGAGAAACCGACTATTGCGATATCCTCTGGTATTTTCAATCCTCTTTCTTCTATAGCTTTTATAGCACCATAAGCGACAGGATCGTTAACAGCGACAACAGCCCTTGGAAGTTTTTCTTCAGGAAGGTTTAAAATTTTGTTCATAGCTTCATATCCTTCCTCTTCTTTAAATCCGGTTTCAACGATCAGTTCTTTGTGGAATTCTATATTGTGTTTTTTTAAAGCTTTTTTGAAGCCCTTAAGTCTAAGTTTGCCTATTGATACGCTTAGTGTCCCACTTAAATGAGCAATTCGTTTATATCCATGGAGGATTAGATGTTCCGTTACTATCTCAGCGGCGTTTTCATCGTCTATGGAAACACAGCTTGCTCCTATGTTGTACACACACCTATCAAAAAATACAATTGGTATACCAAGAGATAAAATTTGTTTATATATTGAATAATCATTGCTTGTTTCAGCAATTGAGATCAAAATACCATCAACTCTTTTTGATGCGAGTGTGATCAAAGCTGATCGTTCCTTTTGAGCATTTTCTGCAGAATAAGCGAGTATAAGTTGATACCCATGTGAAGATGCAATTTCTTCAATTCCCCTTATCGCCTCAGGAAAGAAGGAATATGTGATCTCCGGGACTACGACGCCGATGGTGTAAGTTTTTTTCTTTACAAGGCTTTTCGCTATAAAATTAGGTATATAGCCCAACCGTTTCGCTACCTGTAAGACCTTCTCTCTGGTTTTTTTATCAACATTTGGGTGGTTATTAAGTGCTCTTGAAACGGTCATTACTGATACATTTAACTCTTGAGCAATTTGCTTTAGTGTGACATGTGCTTTCACTTCTAAACTTATTCTCAATTTTTTAAAAAATTAAAGAAAGTGAATCAAAAAACAAAATTATAATTTTCTTTCAATTCTTCGGGCGAATTAAAAATGATAGTAGTAAAAATATTACACCCAGCGAAAGCATTAATAGTCCAAAGATAAGGTTGACATTAAGGTTGGCTGATTTAAAATAGAAATCCTTTGGTGTTATCAAGCCATATATGGAGAGAATTAAACCATATGCAGTTAAAATTATGCCAAGGGGTATTTTAAGATCCAGAAAATGTTTTTTGTCCATTTCACCAAAATATTATGTTTAAAATTACTGATAATATAAGAGCTATTATACCCCAAAATTCAGGTTTTTTACTCAATTTTATCCTTTCACTAAATAGATTCTCTTTATGGAGGCCGTATACAAGACCTACAAGTTCGCTTTTATCTTTCTTTTTAGTAAACAAGCTTACCACGATAGTTACTATGAAGTCAGCCAGCCAAGCCCACCAAGCTTGGTAGAAGTTTGATGCCATTTCGCTTGGATAGTGGATGATGTTAAATTTATAAAGTGTGTAATGTATAGCAGCTGTAATTATACCCGCAAGCAAGCCCCAAAAACCTCCCCATGGGGTTGCCTTTTCCCAAAACATTCCCAGCAGAAAAGTAGCGAATAGGGGTGCGTTGAAGAAGGAGAATATAAGTTGCATGTAGTCCATAAGGTTTGGGAAAAATTTAACAATATAGGCGGTGCCTATACTTATTAATATTCCCACGATGGTTGTATATTTACCCACCTTAAGATAGTGTGAGTCGGGCATGTTTTTCTTTATATAGCTTGCGTATATATCATATGTCCAGACAGTATTAAATGCGGTGACATTGCCGGCCATACCCGACATAAAACTTGCCAATAATGCGGTAATTGTCAGTCCCAATATACCGTTGGGAACATAATGGGCGAGAAGAAGCGGTAGGGCTTTGTTATACTCAAATGGTTCGGTTGCGTTTTTGTTAAGTTCTGGTAGTAGAGCTACAGCTATCAATCCTGGGATAACGACAATAATAGGCACGAACATCTTCGGGAAAGCTGCGATAATTGGAGTTAATCTAGCGGACCTCATATTTTCGCTAGCAAGGGCTCTTTGTACAACAAGAAAATCGGTGGTCCAGTAACCAAAGGATAGAACGAAACCAAGACCGAGGACGACACCAAGCCATTCAATGCCCATTGGATTTTGAGAGGCGGTGTTAAGTGTTTTCCAAGAGTGTATAAATGAGTCGGGTAACTTTTGGGATAGTCCAGCTAGACCACCGGTTAATTTTAGACCGATGAATGTAACTGGTAGAAGTCCCAGCCATATAAGGAAGAATTGAATAACCTCATTATATATAGAGGATGAAAGTCCGCCCCAAAAAACATAAATTAAGACGACGCCCGCAGAAAGCAAAATGCTTTCTGTCAGGGACCATCCAAGCATCATTTCAAAAATTAGAGCCATGGCGTACATGCTAATACCGCTCATCAGCACTGTCATTGTTGCGAATGATATTGCGTTCAATGCTCTTGTAGCTTCATTAAATCTGAGTTTAAGATATTCCGGGACACTTTTAACCTTTGAGCCGTAATAGAAAGGCATCATAAAAATACCCAAAAAAACCATTGCTGGAATGGCTCCAATCCAATAGAAATGGACTGTTAAGATGCCATACTTTGCGGAGTTGGCGATCATGCCAATAATTTCCAAAGCGCCAAGGTTAGCGGAGATAAAAGCCAAGCTTGTAATCCAATTCGGGAGTGATCTTCCGGATAGGAAAAAGTCCTCGCTTGTTTTCATATATTTTTTTAGGAAGTATCCAACGGCAATAGTTATAGCTATATAGATGGCGATTATCAGATAATCAATTAAATTTGCTTTAAGTATTGGGTCCATAGCTCTTTGATTTTTTATTTTTTCAGAGATTTAATTAATGGGATGATATATTTATCAACATCGTCGTCATTTTTCGGGGTTGGAACATCTTTGAAGAGAAACCATTTTTCTATATGTTCTATTGAGCTCCCTGGTTGAATTTCTGTTAGAGGACTAAGTGATTCAAGTTCAAGTATCTCTGAGTTTGTCCATGTTTCAGAATTGCAGCCGAAGTCGGGGTAGTGAGCGTTAGGGATATAATCAAAAGTTTTAACGAACATATGCCCATTTCTGACATATGCTGCCCATCCATCAACATTCATAAACCCAGCTTTTTGGGGTGACTTTGCATTGGGGTTTTGTTTAAGAAGGACAAATTTTTTTCCCCAGTACCATCTTGGGTCTGTCATATCGGTATAAGCCCAAAGGCTGATTAATGTGTTTGGTAAAAGATTTTCCGGGTGGGTACCTCTTGGCGGTAGTGGGAAGATCGCCGTTCCTCCGGGAGCCATGACTGAAAGAGCCCAAGCTGAAAGCTTTACAGCCCAGAGGTTCCGGTTATAGATACGATGGACGATTTTTACTTCTGGTTTATCTGGTGACATGTAAATATCAATTTCTTTTTGAATACCCGTTGTTTCTTCAACTTGCTGGGTAAGTCGGATATAACCCTCATATAATTCAACTTTAACGGGTTTATTGTCGGGATAATAAGTTCTGATGGGATGTTCGGGTGCATGCCAAAGTCGGTGTCCACCATAAGGTAACCATTCATTCCCTCCAGTTTTGCCAAGCATATTTTCAAACTCTTTAAATTCATTTTCTTGATCCACAAAACCAAAACGAATAACTCTTGGACCGACATCTGTAGTAACGATGAGATCTATTATACCGTTAGATAGTCGGTAGCAGTTAGGCCAGCCCTTGTAATTAATTTTTTCAACTTTCAGGCTATTTTGTTTAGTTTGAGTCATTTTAGAAATCGTTTGATTTTGGGTTATTATTTGAGAAAGCAGAAACAGCGATATCCAAAGTGATAGTTGAGAGAGCATATTTGTACCTCCTTTTGTTTTTCATTTAGAAAATATATTGCTTGCATTTAAATAATTCAAAGCGCGGTTAATTATTTGTTTATCGCCTTCTAGTTTTTCTACAAGCTCGGGTATTTTAATAAGATTTTGGGAGAAGTATTCAAGTTCCTCATATATTGTTTCCGGTTTCAAAGTTATTCTATTTCCAGTTTGGGCAAGCTTTATTAATAAATCCGGGGACCAATCTTTTGGCCAGAGTTGGTTAAGTAAATTCACGGATTCTTTCAATCTTTTAAGTTTACCCGGAAAGCGGTTTATCAAATCAAGTTGGATAGTTTTGTTAAATTTTACAGTGATTTCGGTTTGTCCTCTGATATAAATTTTCGGCAGGTTGATTAAAAGTGTCAATTTATTTCCATCGTATTTCCAATCTTTTATCTTAAATGTTTTATTGGCGTAATATAGGGTTATTTCTTCAGGTGGGGAAACGCCGATAATTTTTAAATTGAAATTTCGCTTCTCTCTCATGCCTTTATATCTACCTGTTGCGGGGTGCAAAGTGATAACCAGGTTATTATCGTTATTTTTATAAGAAACCTTTGTAAATGCATAATTTCCCTTCAGATATTGATTTGTTTCCCCGTCGTCTTCATATATCATCGTTGAGGAAGAATCAACCGGGTAAAATATGGAGATCACCAAGGGGTCAATAAATTTCACACTGGCTTTTAATGTTTCTGGTTGCATTGGTATGATTGCGCCTTTTTTGATATAGACAGGTATTTCGTCTATAGAAAAGTATCGTTCAATCACCTTTGGACCGCTAACGATCTCGCCACTAAACAATTCAACCCAGTACCCTGGTGGTATCCATATCTTTCTCTTCGCAAGATTAATCTCTGGAAGAGCCGGAGAGGAAATGGGGGCAACCGTCATATCTTCGCCAAACATATACTGATCTTTAAAGTTGTAAGCTTCTTCAAATTCTGGGTAGTCATAGTAAAGAGGATGAATTATAGATATGCCTGTTTCGTAGGATTTTCTGGCTTGTGAATAGATATAGGGGATAAGTGAGTATCTCAGCTTGAGCGCGGATTTCATAGCTTTGAAGTTTTCATAGGGGAAAACCCAAATTCTTCTTTCACCATCTGGGTTTTTTGTGGTGTGGGTTCTTAAAATGGGGCTAAAAGCGCCCCATTGAATCCATCTTGTATAAAGTTCAGGTTCAACAGGTCCAGGGATATGTCCACCTATATCGTGACTCCAATACCCGAAGCAAACATTTGCTGCTGTTGCTGTAAAATAGATCTGGAATTGAAGGGATGACCAATCGGAGATTACATCACCTGAGAAACCTATTTGATATCTATGGTTGCCGAGTCCTCCCCATCTTGAGAGGATAATTGGGCGTTTGTCTGTAAAGATTTCCATATTTGTGAAGAATACATAGTTTATCCACCATTGTGTGTTAAGACCTTTAATGTTGGTTGTATCCCATTGTTGCCAATCAATCCACCAGAAGTCAACTCCCATTTTTTCTAGTGGGCGGATGATGAGGTCAAAATATTTCCTTGCGAATTTTTTATCTGTTATATTGAACGGGATATATTTTTTTGTATTGGGGTCTACGCCCATTGCTTTGGCGAAAATGGGGTAAATCTCCTCATGGGGTTGAATACCGGAAGCTGGGTGAAGATTAAGTGTTATTTTTAAGTCCTGTGATTTACACCAATTTAAAAAGGCATTAGGGTCTGGGAATAGCGTTTTATTCCAAGTATATCCTGTCCAGCCGAGCATTTGTCCTGCTTGGTCTAGGACTTTTTTATGCCATCTGAGGTTAAAAGTTTCATGCCAATCCATATCAATGACGAGAACATCAATAGGGATTTGATATTCTTTAAAATCACAAATTAGATTTTTGAGTTCTTCGTCTGTGTAGGACCAATATCTTGACCACCAATAACCAAAAGCGAAACGTGGGGGTATGGGGATTTTACCTGCGATTGAAATAAAATCGTGAAGCGCTTGTTTGTAGTTATGACCATAGGCAAAGAAGTACCAGTCCTGGAATTGTTTATTAGGTCGTTGTGTCACCCATGGCCAATTGTCGGAAGGGTCGGGAACAAGAAGTGGAGTTTGAGAGTCATCTATAAATGTCCAGCCATCACGAGAAATCAAACCGGGTGGAAGTTTTGTTTCACCTTTCACCCCATCAAGTGTTCTAACCGTTCCTAATAAATTTTCCTTATTTTCCATGCCGGGTTTCCAGGTTACGGTTGAATCATGGATTTTAAAGGTAATCTCAAGGTTGTTTTGGTTAAATTTTCCACTACCCTTTTTATATTTTAATGTTAAAATATCAGTTTCAATGAAGAGCCATCCGTCTTTTTCATAGGATTTATATTTTGGGGCGGGTAAGTTTCTATTTATAAAGATAAGAGATGGTTTATCTTCAAATATGTTATCCTCGCTCCATTCAAGTCGTATAGTACCTGGGGTTAATATTGTAAATCTCACATTTTCATCCAAAACGATAGCTTTAGGATTGGGATTGGGGTTTTGGGCGTAAAGGCAGGCAAAGAGCAGGGTTAAAATTATGATGAAGATTTTTTTCATGATTCCACTTGTTTCATTTTATTTTTAATTCTTTATAATGTATTTCTGGTAAGTTTTTTAATTTTTCCGCGCTTTCTTCAGGTGTAATATCTCTTTGGGGATTACCAAACATCTCATAGCCAACCATAAATTTCCTTATTTTATCAGATCGGAGAAGAGGTGGATAAAAATGCATATGCAAGTGAAATTCTTCATAGCTAATGCCATCGGTTGGTTTTTGGTGAATTCCAGCTGAATAAGGAAATGGGATATTAAACAGATTATCATATTTTACAAGTGTTCTTTTTAATATGTCAGCGAAGTTAAATTTTGATTTTGAGTTAAGTTCGGTTAAAGAACCCAAGTGGTCTTTAGGTAGGATCATAGTTTCGTAAGGCCAGATGGACCAGAAAGGTACAAGGGTTAAGAAGTCATCATTTTCGCACACAATTCTTTCTTTTAAATTAAGTTCCAATTTAAGGTAGTCACAGAGGATACATTTCTTCTTTTTATCAAAGTAGTTTTGCATATTTTTTATTTCTTTTTGGGGTTCAACTGGAATTGACTTTTCAGCCCATATTTGGCAGTGTGGATGGGGATTGCTTGTTCCCATTATTTCTCCCTTGTTTTCGAAAATCAAGACATAATTTATGAACTCCTTTTTCCCAAGATCAATATATTGCTCAATCCATGTATCTATAACAAACGAAATTTCGGTGATGTCCATCTCGGCAAGAGTCAAATTATGTTTAGGGGAAAAGCAAACGACACGGCAGATGCCTTGTTCAGTATGTGCGTGAAGTAAATCATTCCCGTTGAAGTTGCTCTTATCTGGAGTATCTGGTAGAAGAGCTGGGAAGTCGTTATCAAACACGAAAGTCCTTTTATAATTTGGATTTGCAACACCGCTAGCTCTGATATTTCCTGGACACATATAGCAATTGGGATCATATTCGGGGATAGGCGTTTGGCTTGAGCTTTCAGTTTTGCCAAGCCAAGGTCTTTTCAATCTTCCTGGGGAAACAAGGATCCATTCCCCAGTTAATATATTAAGACGGCGATGTGGGTATTTGGTAAAGATTTCGTTCATTTCAGTTTCACACTAAATTTATAAACAACATATTTCTCATCGGATTGCGGGATTTGAAAGATTATGTCTTTACCTTGAAGAACAGCGTTTTCCACTGATTGAATTTTATCAGGATTTAAAGTCCTGATGGTATATTTCTTATTTTGAATTCCTTCCACAGTGAAGACAAGTGTTTTTTGCTCGTGGATAAACTCAAGATAAATTATCTTTAGATTTTTATCCTCATCGCCTATTTTCACACTTTCAAGTTTAGGTGTGAATTCAAGGGATGGTTCAATTTTCACTTTTATAGTTGTTTCTTGTTCTAAAGGAATTTCTACTTGTAAAGATGAGAAATGTTTTTCATATATTTTGCTAAATTCCATTTCCATATTGTTGTATGTGACCCCTTTAATTATTGTTCCGGGTGGAAAAACTGGGGCAAATTTTAGTTTAAATTTATCGGGGTTAACGGAGCTGATCTTAATTGTTATAATTTCCCCGTTTTTCTGATAGCTAATATCAAATTTTGAGCCACCAACTTTAAAATTACTTACGGTTAATTTGTCCCAATTCGGAGGGAGTTTTGGGGAAAATTCAATAAATTTATTTGTGGCATCAGCATCCAGTCCCAGTAATCCTCTTACGAGGGCAAGGGTTACCCCCAGGTTAGAGAAGCCTTGATGGGAGACCGCTTCATTAAGCCATATGTTAGTATCGCCAGAGAAGACCTCACTAATATAGCCAAGTTGATTATCAAATGTGTGTTCTGCTATAGATAATATAGTTTGGAATCCCTGAAGAAAGAAGTTCATTTTAAACTGGGCTAGTGATGTCCAGCCACTTAAGAAAGGCCATACTGCTCCGTAGTTATAGCCGAAGGGGTTGTAATATTTGCTTTTCCTTGACAGTATTCTAATGCCCCAATCGGTTGTTAACTCTGAGGAGTTAATTCTTTTGATTGTTTCTATTGACTTTGCTTTTTCACAAATTTCCCATGCTATAGCGACGGTTGAGAAAGGTGTCAATTCACTAACTAATTTGCCATCCTGGTTAAAGGCATAGGCGTAGTATTTATTATTAGCATCCCAAAGTTTTTCTTCAAATGTTCCCTTTGCTTTTTTAAGGAGCATTTCGGTTTTTGTTTTATACTCGTTTTCTCCGATTGCTTCGGAGAGTTTAGACATTGCATATATTGCTTTTATCCATACAGCTGATAAGTAAATATCCGAGCCAATTTTTGTAAGTTCCCCATATTCCATGGCACCCAGTCCAGCTTTTTGGTTATCCATAAGTCCATCGCCGTTTGAATCGGTTGAGAGACAGAATTCAAATGCGTTTATGAGGGACTTCCAGCTTGATTTAACAAATTCAATATCGTTAGTAAGACGGAAGTAGTCATACATAGCCACTATATAAAACGGGGTTGTATCGGCGTGAATATACCCGTAGTGATATTTCCCAAACCAATCAACATAAGCTGCTGACTGGGTTAGTTCATGAGCCATTTTCCCATCGTTTCTTTGCCATTTTTGGGTGAATTTAAGGGCGTCTTTAGTTGTTGAATATGCGCAGTAGCTATTTATGGCCAAAGAATTTATAAAGGCATCTCCTCCAAAGAACCATCCAAAGCCAGGTCTTCCACTTGAACCGGAGGCGCCAAGTCCTGCTACAAGTCCAGTTCCTAGATCTGGGTTTGAGACCATTAGGTTATCGTAGGATATTTTCGCCCATTCAAAAGCCAGATTAATTTTTTCATCGGGGGTGAAAATTTTAAGCGTGGAGTTTCTAATTTCTTTATAATGTTCAAAGGTTTTCTGGTAATAGAGTTTTGGGTCTTGTAAAAGTTTGACATATACTGATTTAACCGAATCAAATTTACCTTTGCCACCGGTTACGCATATTGGTATATAATGGTTTTGAAATTTATATGGTTTATCAATATCAATTATAAATTCAAGTGGTGTATCGGAAAGCATATGAGCGGGGGTATAAGAAATTCCTCCTGCTAAAGGCGAGCCGATTATGCCGTGGTTTTGACCTGTCGGTTCAGATATAACATATGCTTTTAGTTCATCATCCCAATATGAAAACTGCCCCCCTAATCCAGCTGGCCACATCGGTTGAAGTACGGGTATAAAGCTGCATATAATTTTAATTGGGGTTAGGTTATTCACTTTTAAAAGTATTATGGAGCCGGGTTCATCTATAGGGGTTATATAAATTGCTTTAATGGTAAAAAATTGAGATGAGTATGTGATGATTGTAGCTGATGGGGTTACAGTGATATATCTTAGTGCCTCGGATGATTTAATTGGCGTTGTTGAGTTTTCAATGAGGAATGAAAACTCAAAATTTCGTAAAATTTTCAGAGGGTAAGCCCAAGCTTCAAATCTTCCATCTTCATATCCTAAAATGGCAAATTTTCTCCCCACCTTTTCCATTGGTTTTGTGCTCTGGGCGATGCGTTCTAGGGTTATATCGTCGTAAATAATTTCAAAGTCAGGGATGGGTCCAATGTTAACTTTTATTTCCTTTTGATCTTTGCTTGGCGTCAAGAATAATAACAGCAAAAGAAGATGATATATTTTGTTCATGGTGGTACTGATGAATTTTTATTTTGTTGTATATGGGAAGACGCTTATGCGCAACCTTGCGCAACCCATTGGTATGAGCCTTATATCTTCAATCGGTTCATTAGTGTCAACTGGGCTTTGTGGTAGTTGTCCGACCAAACCATTTTCTTCAAGTTTCCATTGATTCAGTTTTCTTGCCTTAGCTATAAGTTCTATCGGTGGATTTTCTATTGAGAAGGGTTGATATGGTAATTTCTGAGATATTTTTGATATTTTTATATTTTTTTCTGGGTCTAAGCTATCTATTACTAATGCGTAGTTCCAGGGGCTTTGCGGAAAAACTTGGAAAGCTGGGAATTCATCACTTTCGGTAGAATATTTTTCCCATTTTTCTTCTATTTTCAAAGAGAAGGCGAGGGGTCCCATATAGATTGATGCGCCATTTTTATTTTTGTCCCAAATTTTAATTTTTATTTTCATGGGTAGTTTAAGCGCGATTGAGTCGCCGTTTTTCCAATTATTTTTTAAGATTATCCAAGTTGGGGGGGTTACTTTTATGTTGACTTTTTTACCATTTAAATATAGTTCTGGTTGGTCACACCATATAGGGATTCGCAGTATAATTGGGAAGCTGTCGGGTTTTTCTATGGAGATTTTAAAAGTGATTAATTCACCAAATGGATAGTTCGTGTTCTCATTTATTTTCACTATTTGTCCTAAATTACCTACTTTTGCTTGAACAACCGAGCTAGAATAAAATACAGCAGCGATTCCATTATCTGGGGTAGCCATCCATAGATGCTGGGCAAAATATGGCCAGCCAAAAGCGACATTATGTTGGCAGCATCTATATTTCCATGGGTTATAGGACAGCATATCACCGGGGTTATCAAACATTGGTGATTTGTTAGATGTATCAAGTTGAACCATATTTGGTGCAGTTAGATAGTGTAAACCTTTGAGGTCTGGTGTCATTGAAGCTGGCAGTGAATTAAAGGCGACTTCTTCGCATCTATCTGCCCATATGGGGTCTCCTGTTATCCAAAGCATTGTTTCAAAGCTATGCATAAATTCAACCATAGAGCATGTTTCTGCAGCATTTCTTGGATCAGTGAATCCATCCCTTGCATTTTCATCTGCTGCGAACATACCTCCTGGGACTTGGCCAAAAGTTGACATTACTGAGTCATAGATTAGGTATGCAGATTTTAGGTAGCGTTCATCGTGGGTTATCAAGTAATATAGGGCTGGTTCTTTAAATCCCATTGTTAGATTTACCCCATGCCAGGTTGGGATTGAACCTGACCAGTCAGCTGTTCGTTCATGATTTAACCTTGCAAGATCAAGTAACCATTTTTCTCCAGTTTGGTTATAAAGCCATATGATATGTAATAGATTTTCACCGCCTCTCCACCATTGCCATATTCTTCGCGAATACTTTGGGATGACCTCATAGGGGTAATAATCCGCACTTCTCCATTTCTGTTGATCGTAGGATAAAAATTTATTTAGAGGAAGGGAGTAAACCCAACGGAAGTAATTTAGTAAAAGATTAATAACTCTTTTATCTTTAGTTGCTTCATAATAAGTTCTTAGGGCGTATATCATGATCATATTTGGCCAGAGGTCATAGGCTTCTTTATTAGAGATGGGTCCAAAGTATCCATCCTTATCTTGGCTTTTAAGGACAGATTCAATCCAGCGATTGGATTCTTGGATTATTTGTTTGTTTTCAAGTATATAGCCCAAATCAATAAAACCTCTCAGCCAATATGGGACTTCTTCCCAGCCGAATTGTGAAGCTTCGGGGGTGGTCCAAGCATTTCCTTCAAATTTACACCACTGGCTAATTTTTGTAAGGTTGCCTGTAAAACCCTGAGACATAAGTTCAAGTTGTGATTTCAACCAACCGTTAGGTTTTATGGAACCAACGGGAAGTTTTATAAGTGCTGAAGGTTTAAGTGGATTTCTTGTCCCCGGGTAAAGCTTATTAGATGATTTTTCATAAGAAAGTTTATTTGTTGAAATTACTTTTATCTCCCCATCCTTTGACTGTGTCATTGAGACACAAAACAGAGAGACGAGAACTAAAATTATTTTTTTAACCATGGTTAAAAATTTGATTTTGTTTTTACTTGATGACCATCATCTTTTTGGATAAAGTTTTGTTGAAAGGTAGCTTCATTAAGGTATACAGATAAAAGCCACTTGGTAGTTCATTTAGGTGAAGTTTTATATAATGATCACCGGGGTTGAGGTATAAATTTTCGATCCTTTTAACTTCTTTTCCGGTTAGGTCATAAATTTTAATGCAGTAATGCCCTTCTTCATTAATTTTAAATTTTATTGTTGTTGATTCATTGAAAGGGTTAGGGAAATTTTGTTCAAGTTCCATAAATTCTTGGTCATTAAGGTCATCTTCTTTTAAGTTTGTTTGGATCTGGTGGAGATCTATGAGGAATCTCGCTATGATTCCAGTCCAGATGTATGTTTTGTTCCATCCAGCCCAGTTATCGTCTGGGCTATATAGTTCCCAAAACCAGTGGTTTGTTTTAAGGTTATAGATGATATTGTTTAGAACTTTTTCGGTCAATTTTTTAGCTATATCAAAATATCCATAATTTAGCAACCCTCTGAAAATCAGATATTGCCATTGCACCCATACTGGTCCATTCCAATAGCCGTGGGGGTTATAGTACTTATCAGCTGCGGAAAGGGTTGGCACTCCGTATTCTCGCCAGAACTCAGCTGGGTTTAGAAGGTGTTGGATGAGTTTTTCAGCTTGGTGTTGGTTTGCAATTCCAGCCCATAAAGGGAGGAATCCGATGATTTCTTTTCTTTTCAAATCATTTGGTGCCTTATAGCTAAAATCATGGTCTATTTTGTGAACATGGTAATAAAATCCGGTTTCCTCATCCCACATGTATTTATTTATTAGGTCGCTTTTTTTATTGGCTTCGTTGATCCAGTAGTTATATTCATCTTCTCTTCCCAACTCCCTTGCCATATTTGCCAATGATTTTGCTTCCATTACGAGCATGCAGTTAAGGTCAAGGGCTTCAAAATTGCTAGGCCATCCAACTTGGTCCCACACTGCTACATAACCATCTCTAACGCTTTCAAGAACAGCATGTCCACCCCATTCACAGAGTCCGTCTTTATCGGCATCTCTGTTTTCAAGCCAAAATTTATAAAATTTTTTCCCCGATTCGTATGCTTCTCTTAGGAAGTCTTTATCTTGGGTAACCTTATAAATTTCCCAATTTTCCCAATTAAACCATGGAGCTGATGTAGTATATTGGTTGTTATACGGGATGGTCTCGTCCAGATAAGGTCCGGTTCTATAGTTTATGTATCCGTTATCCAATTGTCTTTCCATATAAATTCGTTGTGAATTCATAGCGCCTTGGGGGTCCATATAGACATAGGCTAGCATGGAAAGGGATTCATGGAAAACCTGCCCAGCGTGTCCCCAGCCCCAGGTGGGTTCTCGTGAATAGACATAATAATTGTATGAACATTTACCTTCAGGAGGGAGCATACATCCTTTTAGAAGGTTAAAGGCGTTCCAATAAATCATTTCATAATCAGGGTTTTGGAGTTTGATGCGTGGGATTTTTGAATATATTTTTTCATTTATATTTATAAAGTTTTTCAATTCAAGTTTGAACAGAGATTTAGCGGAGTCAATAATTTTTTCAAAGTTAGTTCCCCATTCATGCACAGCGCGAATTATTTTAAATGAAGAGGAATCATTTGGTTTTAGATAGAAGTCAATTTGAAATGATACAACTTTTGCATTTGTATATGAAGTATTTTTTGTTAGCATATCCCTATGAGCGTCTATATAGAAAGAGTCCAAAGAAGGATAGGTTGCGTATGAGATTGCATTTGTGCTGATCATGAAAACATTCATCAGTTCCCTTTGGTATGGGACATTATGTTCAATTGTCCATCCATCTGGTTCTTCAACATGTTTGAATATGAAAGCATTTTCCGTTGGGATGTATTGGACTTCAGTTAACCAGTTCTGGTTTGATAAATAGGGGTATAGGGATATTTTGATTTCCGATTGGCTTTCGTTGATAATCGTTATCTCATGGATGGCAAATCTAGAGCTATAGACGAGGAAGAAGGCGTCGCATTTTATATTTTCATATGGGTAATAGAAATACTTAACAAGGTCGCTATACGATGCGGTTATAGTTGGTTTTTTATAGAAATGTTTTAGAAGATATTTAAAATTGGGTTCTATTTTAAAAGCCAGTTGTAAACTCCCTGCTTTATCTGTTTCAAAGTTAACTCCCTTATCAGGGATATACCAAACGAATTGGTATCCTTGGTCAATTATAAATTCTGATCGTTCGGTATTAGCTACATAAGTTGTATATATAGGGTCAGTTTCTGTTGCCTGCAGGTTAGAGAGAAAGTTTTGCGAGAAAGCGAATTTATTTAGAAAAAATATCAATATGGTTGTAATTCGGATATACATTTTTGTTTTAATATAATTTAACGACATATTTCTCGCCATTTTTAATTTTAAAATCTAAGTGGTGAGATGTTGATTTTTCTTTTATGTTTAAGATTATATTTTTGGATAGGTCCGTAATTTCAACTGAGAATTTTCTTGGGCTATTCAAATCAAGCGAGATGTTCATTTCTTGGTGTGTGATTTTTTCACACAGCACTTGGATATTAAACATATACATTTGAAGGTTTGATATGCCAAATTTTTTCATTCCATTGATTTTGGGCGGGATAGGGGATAGGAAAAATTCAAAGATTGAGTTCTCGCTGGGTATTTTTTCCCTTATGCCTAATATATCTCTGATAATAAAAGTTGGTAGTGTAGCACCCCATCCATAAGCTTCACCTCCAGGATTTTTATCATCCACTGGCCAAAATTCGCAAGAGACACCAGGTATTCTATACATAAAAGGAATGGTATCAACTTTAAGAATATCCCTTTGGTCTAAGCGTCTATAAACCTTATCAGCTATTTTTGATACTGCTTCGGAGGATGGTGATCTCTCATTTGCGTTCCAGGCGGCTTCACAGTAAGTAAGTAGGAAAGGTGGCCATTCAAGATACTTTAAATTATTTAAGAAGTAATCAAATGACCATTTTACTGAGTTGATTTTTCCCTTTTCTACAATATCACAAGCAATTGGTGACAGTTGCATCACATCATAATAATCGAGCAAGATATGTGTTTTTGTTCTTATATCAATATCCCAAAACCAGTTTTCTTGATACATTGAGTTGACCTTTTTAATAACTTCTGCATTAATTGAATTCCATATTTGAAAGTCTTTTTTATCGTTCAAAACCTCGGCGAAATTTGCAAGGATATTTACAGCTTCAGCGATAGAAGATTCAAGGTCTACTGGGGCGACGAAGTCAACCACATCCCCCTCAAGTTTTCCATCGCGTAGAAATCTCTTTGAGATATCCTGTCCAGATTCCCAGGAATTATTAACCGTGAGCCACCCGTCTTTTATTCTATTTTCAAGCCACCAATTAACATATGATTTTAGGTGTGGATAAAGTTTTTTCACCCATGTGGTATCTTTAGTGCGCAAAAATATAGCTAATATAGTTTTGAACGGGAAGCACCACATCGGGGCTGTTCCACATTCAGATCCATCTGACGAGATCATGTTGACGCTTCCATCTTCTCTTATACACGGTATATTTGGAGCTATTGCGTTTTCAAAGGTACCAAGTATTACTTCCTTAGCCAGTGTGGGATTTGCATAGCTTAAGGTTAGCATATCAATACTTGTTTCAGCCAGAACTAAGCGAGGTGAATGGATTTGCATCCCATCCCATGGATGTTTAAATATGCCGATAGGTTTTCTTACATTCATTCGGAGTGTTTCAAAGTCGTAGACCCATCCATGTTTCCAGCTTTCAGGCCAATCGCCAATTAAAGTGGGGCATCTTTGCCAGAAAGAATCATCTTCTTTTAGTTTTTCTTCCAAAGTTTTTTCCCAAATTTTCAATGACAGGTTTAAATTTTCAATTGCTTTTGACTCGTTTGAGCCCCTTGATAATATAATTACAAAAGAAAGTGAGTCGTTAGGTTTAATTTTAATTTTAAAGCTCATGATGCTATAAAGAGGACCGCTACCACGCACATAAACAGGTCCTTCATTTGCAGTTGTATCGTTTTCCTGTAGCCATTTTGACCAAATGATTTGGTTTCCCGTAGCTTTATATGCGATCGGCTTTAGATTTGAGCCAAGCGCAAACACATCGCCATAAGCCCAAATTTTAGATATAACTGCGTTTACTGATTTTACATATTTTGATGTTAATCCATCGCTTCCCCACCAGGGTGTTTCCCAAAGCCCATAGATATTAGTTGAGTGTAAAAATATAAATTTTTCACCCTTGTTACGATTGACGATTTCAACGACGCAGGCCAGTGAATTTTCGGATATCAAAAAATACTTGAAGCTGAATTGCAAATTTGCAAATATAAAGTCATAGGTAAATATATTTTTTGAGTGATAATTGGAACAGAGGTTTATTTGCAGTTTTTTAAAATCGTCGGTTGAGGTTATAGATATCCCATCAATGGAGAGGCTATTATTAATGGCTGATATATAGTTAATATAACTTTTCACTCCGCCACCATAGCTTCCGGGGAAATCCCTAAGCCAGAACCCGAAGCCAAGAGGTGGAACTGAGCGAAGGACTCCGCTTCTGTTAAGAACCATTGAATGATAAGGATTATCTATGTAGCCATGTGGTGTGTAACAATCCCTTGGGAACGAATTATTTATTTTTATTTGGGATATAGAAAAGCAACGGATTAAATGAAGTATTATTAAAATGGCTGTATATCTTTTCATTTCATTAATATGATCTTTCTTGTTAAAATTTCCGTTCTTTTGTCCCTTGTTGCTTTAAGGATGCATAGGTAAACCCCTGAAGATAGATCTTGGAGTTTTTCATTTTTCCCATCCCAATAAAAAGTATAGATTCCTCTATTGAGGGTGCCAGAATAGATAACTTTAACCTTTTGAGCTAGGATATCATAGATTGATATTTCAACATAGCTTTTTTCTGGGATGTTGACTTGTATTGAGGTTTGAGAGTTGAATGGGTTGGGATAGGGTTCCTGAAGTTCAAAATCGGATATTTCTTGAATCAAATTCTTCACATAGGTTGGTTTTTCCAATATGACATAAGCAAAGCTATACAAGTCAAACATACTTGCCCATTGTGCAGGATCGTTGTTGACCTTGGTAAATCTTATATTAAATCCAATTGTGTCGCCCGGTTGGAGTTTAAGCCCTGCGTAATCATTTTTTGGTATCGCCATTTCAATTGATATTTTAGGGAAATTGATATTCATCTTAAGATTTATGCTTGTTGGATCAAAAACTTTTCGGTTGAATTTCGCTTGATATTTAGGATCGTTATCCCACATACCACCCGGGCCCCCAAGGCTTATGCTATAAGAACGAACTTCGGGAGACGCGTCCCAAGAGTTAACATATTGGAATCCACCGGTTGAAAAATTGATCTTCATAGTTGTATTTCCACTTCCCCACCACCATCCGTCATTTTGAAAGTCAAAGAAGAATTCCGGGATGCCAACATTATTGAGTTGAAGCGCCAGGTAGAGTGAGTCATTATCGTAGCACATAAAAAGTTTTGGTGAATAACCGATCTGAGTAAAAGCGACAGAATCACAGATCAATTCCCAAGTATTTTCAATAAAGCCGTCAATGATTGGTTTTTGTTTAGCGAAGGGTATATATAATTTCAGGCGGTATCTTGGATATGGGTCCTGTCCATCTTGGTAGCCATCGTCGTCAGTGTCAGGGTTGAGAGGGTTGCTACCGTCAAAGGTTCCATTACATATTTCACTTTTATCGTCCAATCCATCGTGATCTGTGTCTTTTTCGTAGATTGAGGTGCCAACAGATGATTCGTCAAAGGGTACAAGAGGATCATAATCTGGGAACCCATCGTTATCGTTGTCTGAAGTTTCGCATAGGATTCCCCAGGGTGTTTTGATATCTTCATATGAATTGAAAGTCCTGAAAATTTTAGCTTGGAAATCGTAATGTTCACCGCATGGGATTGTGAATTCCCAGGGTACATCTCCATGAGCCATTTCGGGGTGGTTATTTTCATTATACACAGCATCTATTGCATGTTGAACTTCATGGACGAAAACCCAAGTGAGATTATAATTTAGATTTGGATTTTTGCCTGGGTAGATCACATCAGTGGCGGGTGGCCATTGTATGTGTGAGAATCCAATTTTTCTTGGAGGTCCTGGCAATCCCAAATCTACAACACCCCAAGACCAGTAACCCGAGACAGCTGTTGTAATTCTACAGATTATATCATATTGTGTGCTGGCAACCCCAAGATTTTTCAGGTCATTTCCAGTTTTGAGGGTGCTTCCCCAAGCGTCATCTGGATTGGGGAATTCTGTATAGTTATCAATAATTATGTAATATGGCAAAACATTTAATTTCATATAAGAATTGCGCCAGTAAAATCGCCTTGCTTCTTCAATCATAAGCTTAATTTTTTCAACTTCTGAATCTGAGATTTGACCTCTATTTGTATTTTTATATATTACGAGGGCAACGCGTAGGGTTGCGTAAGAATATAAGTTTTCCCCAGAATAGGATGTATTTACTTCAATTTCATTGGATTGCGCAATTTCATTCATCAAGTTATCCCTTGCGGAAATTTTGTAATAATATATCGTTCCTGGTGTTAAGCGGGAGTCGATGAAAAAAGTGTCAAGTCCTGTATATCCAGCAATGTTCCATGCCCTTTCATTTTGCGATCGTCGGTATATGTTATAGCCGGCGATTTTAGGATTAGATTTATGAAGGGCTTCCCAAAATAGGGTTACAGTTGTTTTTCTTGGATAAGCCGAGAGATTTTGAATTACACCACCGACCGGGTCTGAAACTTCAGTTGAGTGGGGGCTTAATATTCCATTTTGGTCTTTTGAAAAGATGATATATCCATATTTTAATTCCTTTGATGTCGTTGAATCTATGAACTCTGTCATAGTTAAATTTTGCGCTATCAAATGATAAAGGTTTCTTGATCTGCCATCTTGTATAGTATCGTTCAATTCCTTTCTATATATAGTGTAAGAGCAACTTGGGATTTGGTTCCATTTTAAAATTCTTCTTCCATTTTCATCACTTAACAAAGTTATTTCATCAGGGGGTTCAGGGAAAGTGGTTTTGTTAAGATATAAAGTTTGCGGAAACCTTGCCCATGGTATATTCGTGATTGAATCAACCAAGTTTCCAAATTCGCTATATGCTTTGCAGAAGAATTTAACATAAACTTTATCGCCGGCTTTAACATTTTTAAAGTTAGCGAGTTCTACGCCGAAGGTACCGTTTCCTGGTATATTTGGTTCAGCTGAGGTATCCCATCTCGGGGCGTTCTCGGTTAGAATTAAGCTATCGTCGTTGTTAAGGAAGATCACAAATGATGTAATTGGGGGGATGTGTTTACAGAGAGTTCCATCTGAGTGGCGTATGAAATTTTTGTAATAGATTGAATCCTGAGAAGCAAAGGTTAAAATGTTAAAAAATATAGTAAGAATTACATAAATCATTTTCTCAAGGGTTTATTTTATTGATATGCCTACTCCTATCATATGAGCTGATCCGAGGATTTTATAATGGCTAAAGGAGTAATCAAATTTAAAATCGTATTTATTCACTTTCCATTTAGTTCCAACGCCGAGGGAATAATCAGCGACCCCATGGTTAAATTTATATCCTGTGCGGATGAAGAAAGCGTTTTTAAATCCAGCTTCAAGTCCTGAGAAGAGCAATGGTTGTCCTGTATTTGGTTTTTGACCGGTAATGCTTGCAACTAATTTATAGGTGTTGTTTTCTATCAAATCCATGCTGGCGCCGAAGTTAAAGCTTGTTGGAAGCGGATAGGATTCATTTACATATTTTAATTCTGATCCGAAGTTTGAGATTTGCATCGCAAATTTAAAGTTTCTAAAGTCGGAGGTATACATTGCAGCGAAATCAAAGGTAATTGCTTTAGCGATGAAGTTTTTATAGAGGGATGAAAATATATATCCGAGGGAAACACCGAAAGTTACTCTATCAGTGAAATACCTTGAGTAGCTTAGAGCGATTTTGTAGTTATAGGCGTAAAATGTTTCACCGGTTCCATCTGGTCTCAGTGGGGTTCTGACTTCCATTTGATCTGTATAGAGTGCATTTATTGATGCGGCGATAGTTCCAATTTTGTTCAGATTAACGGAGGCAGCGATGAAATTATGATTTATACCGGCAAACCAAAAGTTATGGTTAAAAGTTATGTCTATTCCAGGGACTCTTGCGAGAGCAGCTTGATTATAGTAAGTAGCTTCGGCGCCGTCTGCAAGTGAAATATAAGCATCCGCCATAGCGACAGCCCTGGGGCTAACGCCTATTTTAAGGAATTGTCCGTCGGCGCTCCCCGGTCTATTATATTGAGAATATAGAGAAGAGAACATAAATATCGCTATTAAAATTTTGCGACACATAGTTTATGAATTTTTTATTTTATAATTACAAATTTACCCACCTGAACATTTCCTGTTTTAAGGTCTTCAACTGAGAAAAGGTAGATGCCACTTGAAACAGCCTGACCGACACTTGAAGTTAAATTCCAGTCCTCATACCCTTTATTTGGATCGCTATGATAAATTGTGGTTACAAGCTCACCGGAGACCGTATAAACTCTTATAATGCATTCTGGGGGAAGATTTATAAATTGAATTTTTCTATCCTGTTCCATCCATTTTCTTCCTGGCGCGGGTTTTTCCCAAGGCGGATTATAGGAATAGTATGCAACATCACCTCTATATGGATTGGGTACTACTGCGACTTTGCCAACGGTTTGAGGAGGTGCGGTTCCCGGGACAGCTTTTTTGGCATTGGCATTTACACTTGATTCAAGAGCGGGAAATCCTGCGACTGTATCTGGTTTTGAAAATGAAGTTACAGAGTAAAAGTATTCAAAGTTATTTAGAAGCCCTTCATCAACAAATTCATGTGCTAATCCGGTATTATAGCCAAATCGGTCGTCAGGTACGTCAAATTCAGCGAGAAGCGTCCATGGTCCGTTTATACTTTGTGTACTTTTGTAGACCCTATAACCTTCAAAAGGTTTTGTTTCGCCATCCGCTCTGTAGGGGTCAGTGTATGTTTCAGGGTTAACATCTCCAGGCTGTGGTTCCCAGCGCAGGATAACCTTATGATTATCCGTTACAATTCTTAAAGGAGGTGGAGGAGGTGGTGATGGTATTTTAAAGTTTCTCTGGACGAGCCAATCAGCTGTTTTGACATTGGAGAGCATACCATCTAGTCCTTTTCCAAGGATTTCGGCAACCATAAAGTGGAGAGTATCGCCGACATTGAGTGTAAGAGGTCCAAAAGCTATGAAAAATTGAGAGCCATTCGGGATGTGTTGATTTTGCATTATTTGACCGCTTGCCATTAGGTTATATCTATCCACATCCCTTGGTGTTAAAACGAAAGACCAAATCCATGTCCATTTGAGGGAATCCTTATTTATATTTTCCGGTGGATATACTTTAACCCCGATAGGACCATAGGCATTTCCGTCAACTCCTCCTGGGTAATCAATAGCTATTCCTAAGTGTTGGTCGGGGAAATAAACAGAATAATCGTCTACTGCAAAGTCCCAGCCGGGGAGTCGGAGACCTACATTTCCATCTAACCAGTATGCTATAAATACTTGTCTGAGGTTAAATTTTGTCGGGATTATGTAAAAGTGATAGAAAATAATTTCATCAATTGGTGGGGTGCTCCAGGCGTAACTTACTTGAATTACATCAAGATACATCGGTTTATGATTTGGGATGTTGAGTACATTATAGTCGCTATATTTACAGACGAAGTCCTGGTCGGAGACGCCAATATAATGTGGCCAATAAGGTATATTAGCTACTTGATTTCTTCCAACAACCCATATTGTATCCCAGTTATTTGCGGTTGGATAAAATTCGAAGAAGCTTCCCCATCCAGTGGTCACGGAGACAAGGGTATCCCCTTCTGGAGTAATTCCGCCGATCCAGATACCGCCTTCACCGATATGTTCTTCTCCGGAGCCTGGGGGATATTCACAATATATCAATCCCCTATAATTTGTCTCCGCCCTCCAGAGGGTTCCCATATTTGTAACCAGTTGTAAAACTTTACCTGCATTATGAATTTTCCAGTCAAGTCGCGCTTTTTGGGAGTATGTTATAGAAGCGATAAAGATAAATATCACTAAGAGTTTTAGCCTCATAATTAGAAGTTAGTTTAATTTTAAAAATCAATCCTAAAACCGATTCGGATATTTCTCAATGGTTCAAATTGTCTTGGGTCCATAAGGCGATAAATTTCAAACCAATCATAGTATTGATTTGTAGGGGGTTTAATATCGCCATATCTAAAAGGTTTTCCTGTATATGTATTGAACCCATAAGCTATTTGTATATTTCGCTGATTAAATATGTTATATGCATCAATTTGAAGGGAGAGTTTAATTTTACCTATGTTAAATGATTTAATAAATTTAATGTCGGTTGAACTAAGTAAAGGTCCGGTTGCGGTATTTTCTTTGACTTGAGCTTCGGCTGGGTCACTTGTCCATGGTGTATAGGGATAACCAGAGAACACCCTTGAGAGAACCGTTAATTGCCAGTTATCGGGCAATTTAAAGCCAAGCAAATTAATTGGTTTATTTTTTGGGGAAGAAAGAGAAATGTTCAAAATTATCTGATGTCTGAGATCCCAGGCGAGTCGTCTTTCTCTGATCGGGTTTGGGAAATCGGTTATGGAGCGGATATAATCTTCAAATGATGAGGATGAATAACCATTTGCCCATTGGAGGGTGTAGGTGATATCTCCAAAAAGATGGCCGATGGGTTGTCTTCCTATTTTGATTTCAATTCCCCTAGCTCTTGCATATCCGTTATTATCATAGAGATCGACGGGTCTTCCCATTGCAGCTAGCAGGCGTATTGTCCCGACTTGTTTAGCGATATCTTTTGCGTAAACTTTTATATCAAACAGCCAATTGTGAATTGGCTGGCTTGTTAGTCCAAATTCATATAGTATTGTTTGTTCATAATCCAATTTTGGATTGCCGGTGAAGCTACCCGTATATGGGTCTCTGTAGAAAAATTGGAGTTCTGGGAGCTGGTAGAAATGCCCATAGGAGAAAAACATCACCATATTTTCTGATATGGGGAATGAGATTCCAAAGCGGGGGCTAATTTTATATCTAATTTTCCTTCCATTCCAATCAGCTTTCAAGCCAGTTGCTTCCTCCCATTGTTTTTTCCAATCGGGGTTATCTATAGAAGTTCCGAGCATAAACCAATCCATTCTTAAGCCCATATTTATTATAAGTATTTCCTTTTCAAATTTATCTTGGATATAGAAGCTACCCAGGCTTGGATACGAGTGGAAGAACCATCTTATTTTGCCGAATTCTGGGAATGGTCCTGGGGGTTTTGGGGAGTAGCTGCCATTTTTATAAAGATATTCTCCGTAATAGGATAGATTTGCCCCGCCATCTTGTATATCTACATACTTTAGATCGTGGTATTGGAGTTCAAAGCCCGTTTTCATAAGATGTTCTGGATGTATTTGCGATGTCAAGTCAAATTTTATAGTATATGTTGATGTTTTATCATCTCTCCAAATGCTTTCGTATCCTTGCTCATCATAAAATCCGGTTAGAGGGTCGAATTGGGGTTGTTTAATTGTTGAGTAAATTGAATCAATTTCACCATTTTCATTTCTTTTTATCACCCAGAAATCGGCGGGGGTTTTCCCATTAAGGGAGCCCTTATATGATACTGACAAATAACCTAATCGGAGTGTGTAATAAGTGGAGCTAGAGAGTATATGAGTTAAAGTAAATATTGAGGTAGAGGTATAGCGGTTATAGCTAGCGGAGTGGTCGGGGTAAAATTTCCATAGCCAATTAAAATCGCTCCATCTTTTCCAGTTGCCGAAATAGCTAAAACCAAGTTTTACCGCATTTGAGACATCCCATTCAATTTTTCCTGTTAAGTTGAGTGAATTATCCTGTCTTTCTTTGAATTTTAGCAGGTTAAACAAGTTGATAGTTTGTCTAGTTCTGTTGTTATTATAAGGTGTGTTAGTTATCTGTCCACTTGTTGAGAGGAAGAATGTTAAGTTTTTGTAAAGGAGAGGGCCTGAAAGATAGAGTGAGCCGTAGTGCGTATCGTATATATCACTGAAGATTTTAACTTTATCGGTTTTATACTCAAATCCACCCGTTAAATTTTTGCTCCCACCTCTTGTAATGATATTAACAACACCGGATTGTGCTTGCCCGTATTCAGCGTTAAATCCACCTGTTAGGAGTTCAACTTCGCTGACATCAACTACATTTAATTCAAGTACGCTTCTCCCGCCGTAGAGGGGATGAGTGACTGGCATACCGTCAATTAAAAATAGAACATCGCCACCTCGGCCACCTCTTATATGGACATCTTTCACGCTTTCATCTCTTAGTTGCAGTTGCGTACCCTGTGGGAGGATTAAGAGTTGCGGTATCACCCCTGAAACAACCCCTCCTTGGAGTTTGAATATATCGCTACTAAATTCCATCCCTGGGATTTCAAGGATTTCTTGTCTAGAGACGGTCCTTCTTGTTGAAGTGACATCCTTTTGTATAGTTTTTTGTTCAGCAGAGACCTCGATGGGTTCAAGTTGGATTTCGGATGATTCCATCTCAACATTTACCTCGGTTGTCAGGTCACTTTTCACAATCACGCCTTTTATTGTTACGCTTCTATATCCGATGTAGGAGAACACTATATCATAAGTCCCAGGGGGGACTCTGAGTATGAAATAGTTCCCATTTGCATCGGTAGCTGCACCAAGGTTAGTTCCTTTTATGAGGACATTCGCACCGATAAGTGGCTCACCGGTTTTTTTATCTTTCACTGTGCCTTTGATTTTTCCGGTTTCTCCGGCGATCAGAAAAACATTTATCATCAGTTGAAGGATAGCGAATATATAGAAAAGTTTTAGCCTCATAGCAGATCGGTTCTATTTAATTTTAAAGGAATCAAGGAGATTATGTACAAAATTTTTGACATCGTTTTCCTTCATAAAATAGAGCGGAAAACCAAGCACAGCGACATTATAAACCGTTCCATAGTAAGCAATTCCAATTACCCGTCCTCTATAGTACCAGAATTGACTATCCTTTGAATTTTGGTAAGTATAGATAGGTCTTGAGAAACCCGCTCTTTGTAGGAAGAGGTCTATTTCGCCAAGTTTGCCATAATATGGGAAAATGTTAGCAAGTTTAATTGAGTCAACAGCGATATTGTTAAATGAGCTAAGCCCTGAAGCAACTGTAAAGTCACCGATGATCGATGTTTCGTCGACGGACATAACATGTAGGTATTCGTGGACAAAAGAAGTTGGTTCAAAAAATGCTGGGAAGTTTTGTCTCCATGCAAATGAGCGCATAATTCTCCATCCGCTTACAAGTAAATTGCCACCAACATTTAGATAGTCCTTAAGCGTATCTGCATATTGAACGATCTCTTTGGGTTTTATGGTTGGTTTATCATCAGCGTGCCATACGATTAATTTGTATCTTCCAATTATATCTCTTGTGATAACTTGTCCTTTTGCTATATCTATTTGATCTGTGGAACCAAAAATTCTTGCATAGAAGTTATCAGTGCTGTCGTCATTAGCTTTTATCCCGGAGGGGAAATTTTTTTCATCTGTATTATCAACTATAAGAATGCCTCTATCGAATTTCGGTTTAATTAGTTTAATTTTAACCGAATCGCCAATTGGGTCCACAAGATTCGTGTTGTCTCTAGAAATAGCTTTTATCGTATGTAGACCCTCAAGTGGGGGTTTGAAATCACTTGGTTTAATATAGACACTGGTATCTTTAGTCCAATGCCAGTCACCGCCATCTACTGCCCAAGCGTATTCAATTACCTCACCATCTTGATCTTTACCTTTAAAAGTTAGAGGTATTCCTTGCCACCAATCGGTGGTATTTTCAATGACGAAGAATTGTTGACCTTTTGACGGGAAGGATATTTTCGTTAAGGGTGGGATAGCCCTTCTGGTGTAAAAAATTTTTTCAGCTGGTGTTGGGTCAACAGCACCATCGTTATCAACAGCTCTTACTTGAAATTTTTGTTTATTTATCTCGTCGCTTGATTCAAACGCTATAGTTAAACTTGTCTTATCGGTTTCTTCCCAATCTTTAACAACTGAATCCCCTTTAATCAGGTGGTAAGTAATATATCTATACTGATATTTAGCCACATATCCATCGTAATCCTCGCCGTCCCAATATAGGGTTACAAGCGCAAATAGAGTATCCCCATCTTTGGGGATATTCGCCAATGTTGTATTTGGTGGCAAATTTTCCCTTTCTGGGGAAGTTGGGTGAAAACAGGAGCTGAGAAGAAGGCAGATTATAGGTATGTAAATTTTTAACCTTTTCATATTTCATTCGTATTTTATTGCGGAAATATCCAATTTCGGTTCAAATTGGAAAATATCTTTAGACCTTCTCAACGATTGCAGTGGATAGATTTTCACATAAATCCCTGTGATTTTATTTTCCTTAACTTCAAATTCCTTTTCGAGGTTAACAAATGTGGATACGCCAGCTGGAACTTGAACCGGGATTTCATAAACCCATATATCAAGGAGATTTGGTATAACTCCCATTTGAATTCTGTTATATTTACCCGGTGGAACTCGGGACTCATATATTTTAAATGTTTTAAAGGGTTTACCCAATGAATCCCTTTCAAAGATGTTTATCCTGATATCTTCTTGTGTATAGCTTGTTAAACTTTTATATAAGTATGCATAGTTACCATCGGTACTGAAAACCCTTGTCTGAAAGATAGTTATTTCAAATCTATCCCCTTTAGAGACATGGATAGTATCTGGTAAAATTATCAAAGTTGTATCCGAGGGGTCAGCTTGTAGATAAAGTTGTACAATTCCCGGTTCAGGTGATGGTTCAACGCCGGTGCATCCGATTAAAATCACACATATTATGGAGGCAAGGTAAATGAGTTTTCTCAACATATTTTCTATCCGATTTTGATTTATAGTGAGGGGGGCTTGATTGATAGCCCCCCTTTGACTTATTATTTAACGAGCATCATTTTTTTGGATATCAGGATATTTCCTGCTTTCAATTGATAGAAATAGATGCCTGAAGAGACGAGATTCCCAGCTTCATTTGTTCCATCCCAAACGACTCGGTACTCACCGGGTTCATATAATCCATTCACAAGGGTTTTTACCTTCCTCCCGAGCATGTCATAAATTTCAAGTGTGATATTATAGGTGTAAGGCACTGCAAATTTAATTGTTGTATTCGGATTAAAAGGATTCGGATAATTTTGATAAAGTTCAAACTTTAAAGGCAGTTCATTCGTTGATAATTTTTCCACATATGTAATGATACCTGTTGAATAGTTATAGATTTTCAAGTCATCTATAAATCCTTTATAGTGCGCTCCCGTACCAGCGTAACCAATGTGCAATGGCGTATATGGTATAACTATCGGTAACAGCGTAACGATATTAGGAGGCAAGTTTGCTGGGGTTACAGGGACAAGGGTTCTTGGTCCGGAGCTACCTTTGCGTTGTATACGGACATTATTTGCATCTCTGAGTTCAAAGACGGCTGTATCCGCTGAGACCTCAAGTATAGCCCTATACCATTTCCCTGGGGATATAGTACTATCCAGGGCTATAGTCACATATCTACCGCCTCCGACTGGAGACCAATATCCACCATATAGGCTACCTTGAACATTTATGCCAATTTCATATGTATTCCATTCGGGTATATGTCTAACTATAGGTTGGTTAATTATATAGGTGTTTGCTACAATTGTATCTGGTTTGAACCAAAGATCAACTGTATACTGAGTGCTAATTAGCACAGGCGAGTTAACCTCAAGGTATGAGTCCCCATCAAAATAAAGCGATTTAGTCCCCTCTTTTGCGTCTGAGGAATATACAGCGTTTCCATAAACATTAACGGGATTAGCGTACATTGAATGGTCTTGCGGGGTACCAGAACCTTCTTCAAAAGTCAGATATAAGGTTTGTGTTTTAGGTTTATAAACGGCGAATTGAAGTATGCTTGGTTCCCAAGGATATCTTGACCACAAATTATCATTATCCGTTGCAGATATGTAGTATTTCACCACTGTTCCAGCAGGTTGGGCTGGGATTGATGCAACATATTCATCGCCTTGCAAAGTCATAGCCACGGAATCCCATGTTGCACCCGTGCTATAATGAAGGTAAGCGTTTTTTATACCGCTTGACCAATATGGTGATATTTTCGCTTTAACGGTATATCCGGAAAGTGTATCTGGTTGGTTCTCGAGTTTAGTGGTAAGTTCGATAATCGGCGGGATAGCAAATTTTCGGACAGTGTTACAAATACGAATTTCATCGACAAAACCATCAAGCCATGAATCGTTTCCGCCACCTGCGAAACCTATGTGTACAGGTTTATTGTTAAGCCTTGGTGGGTCATCCGTAATCGGGTTGTATCTTGTATAGCCGAAGAAAATCAGTTTTCTATCGGCGTCATGGATCATAGATATAAGTATATGTCTGGTGGTATCTCTTATAAATGTGAGGTGATACCATTTACCTACTTCCATTATATTATCTTGGGTATTCACTTGTGGCCAGTTATATTGACCTGCTACATTATAGCCACAGCTAAAGAATCTTCTATCACCCCACATTTCAACGAAATAATTCGGGAGCCAGAAAACATCGTCACCTGGTTTTATAACAAGGCGTGGCACCCATCTCCAATCGCTTGAAGTTTCACCGAATGTGAATATATTTATCCATCCTTCAATAGTCCAGCTTCCAACCAAATCAAGATAGGAGGTGTCAGGGACGATAACATAAGATGAATCATTTGGTGAATCGTTATTTAAGCGTAGGCATTGGCCGAGACTTGGATCAAATGATGGCAGGAACATATAGCTTCCAAAAGCCTGGGCGTTTTTTGAAAAGCGAGATTCATTGTTAAAATTGCCATCAAAATGGAGAAGAAGCATGGTTGTGGAGTCAGCGGTATAAGGACCCCCGACAGGCTCAAAAACTTGAGCCCTGGAATAGAAGCTGGATAGAATTAGAAGAAATCCCAAGAGGATAATACTTTGCCACTTCATGGCAAGCCCTCCTATTTAGTTTTTTGTTTTTGTTAATAACTTTATTTTATATGATTAAGCATTGTTTTTTGCTTATTCATCACCTCCTTAGAAGCTGATATTCGCTTTTGATGTCCCGTTAGTTATATTGACGATGTAAACTTCTATATTTTTACCTGTTATGTTATGATATTTAGTTTTAAGGTTGCTTATAAAGTCCTCCAATTCATCTTTAAACACAAGGTTTATAGTGCTACCCCCAAATCCAGCGCCCATCATCCTTGCACCAAGCGCGCCAGCGCCTTCAAGTGCTATGTCTGTGAGAAGGTCAAGTTCTTGGCAGGACACTTCGTAAAGGTCGCGTAATCCGATGTGGGAATCATACATAAGTTTGCCGATAGATTCTATATCCCCTTTCGTTAGATATTCACAGGTTTTGAGTACCCTTTCATTTTCCTCTATTACAAATTTTGCCCTTTTATAAAGTGTGTTGTTACAAAATGGATCGTTTTTATTTATTTCTTCTTTAAATTCATCAAGCAATTCAATAGTTACATCCCTAAGAGCTTTGATTTCGGGGTTATATTTTTGTAGAATTCCGACAACCATTTCACATTGTTTTCTTCGCAAGTTATATTCTGATGAAGATAGTTCGCGTTTGATTTTCGAGTCAGCGATCACAAACGCACAATTATTCATGTGAAGTGAATATACTTCATACTTAAGGTTGCGTGTATCAAGCATTATAGCTGCATTTTCTTTACCGAAGAGGTTTACGAATTGATCCATAATCCCGCATCTTACGCCAACGAAATCGTTTTCAGCACGTTGACATAATTTAGCAAGTGTGAGTTTATCAACGGATAAGTCAAACAGTTCGTTAAAGGCATAAGCGAGTCCGCATTCAAGGGCAGCAGATGATGACAAGCCAGCGCCAATGGGGATATTCCCGGAAAAAGCGCAATTAAACCCGCTAATTATGGATTTAATTTGTTTGATTTCGTTTATAACTCCGATTAGATAGTTTGCCCATGTTTTTTCGGATCTTTTTATTTCGTTTAAATTAAATTGGTAAAAATCATTGAAGTCAATGGAATATAGCTTACACTCGGTATCATTTCTCTTTGAAAGGGCGAAAACAATATATTTGTCAATTGCTGCAGGGAGGACGAAACCATCGTTATAGTCGGTATGTTCACCAATTATATTGATCCTCCCAGGTGAGGTTACGATAATATCGGGGTGGGTTTCAAAAGCTGATTTGAAGCGTTCAAGGACCTTTTTTATGATAGCGTTAACATTTAAATTTGTAAAATCATCCTTATCCATTTAAGGTTAACCTTATGTTAACGATAACATCTCTGCTTTAATATAATATACGAAAAAATAAAAGTCAAGTATTGTGAGATTTGACTTTACCCATTTTATTTTTAATTAAAGTTGTTTAAGACGAAATTGAAATTGAAAAGGAATAAAAGGGTTCTATGCAGTCGGTAATACAAGAAGGTTGCACAGGAGTCAATTTCCATTCCCCATTGATAAAGACATTTTAAAACCCATCTTGACCTTTTCTGAAAGTAAAACTCCAACTCAAAAAGGAAAGCAAAGGCAAGAATTGAAAATATCATAAGGCGACAAATACTTTTGAACTTTAAAACTCTTATATCCTCAATTTTAAATTCCTGCTTAAGGAATCTAATTGCATCTTCACATCCCCAACGCTTCATGTATTGTCTTAAAAGGTAAATGCATTGTTCCGGGTTTTCAATCTTCTCAGATGTGATAAAATATGACCTCTCACCCTGCTTGTAAACCCCCTCAAAGACCAAAAGTGTAAGCTCTAGCGCCTCACGACGCCTTGTATATGGATTCCACCTCTCTTCAAATTGAATCTCTCTAAAACCAAAACTAACCAAGACATTCTCCTTCTTCCTCCTTCTCCCATTCCATCTTTTCACAACGATTTCCCTACTATAGGGCAAGGACATACTCTCACCAATTTTAATCAATCTCTTTCCCCCTGAAATAGACCTGTCCTTATAAATGCGAACCAAAAAACGCAATTTAAAAGCACAAAAAAACGAAAAAATTAAAATACTATCAAAACCTCTATCCATAACCCACAAACCCTTGTTCCCTATCACCTGGGCTACCTTGCTAACCCCCTTCTCTATTTCCTTGGTCTGACTCTCAAACCCTGGAACCTTGCTACCAAAAGGAAAAGCATATAAAACAAATTGCTTTCCTTTACCTATAACAGCGCTTATAATCAAAAACCAATAACCATCAACAAAACTATCTGAACTTTCGTCATAAACCCTTGACATATACTCAAAACAATAACCATATCTTTTTGAAATATCGCTTATATCAACCGCTATAGCGGTAAAATCATCTATGAAAGAACTCGCCCTTTGAAGATGGTTACGTATCAAAACATCCTCATCCCATCTTAAACTCATAAGTTGTCTGCTAATGCGCTTCTCACGACTTCTTAAACTCTGGCAATTATCTTCAATATACTTCACCATCAAACTTATCTTCACCGAAGCGCTCATCAATATCTTGTCATAACCACGGCTTAATTTCTTCAGGAAAGTGGAAAGATAGTTTAAAATTAAAGGTGAAGCCAGCTTATGTCTTGGTTGTCTTTTCATGGGAGGTCGCTTTTTAGCTTAATTTATCCCCATTTTACAATTTTTTCCAGCAAAATGGGGAAAGTCAAGGTTTTAGAACTCGTCGGGAGCATGGGGTACAGTTAACGATGATACATTGGATAAATGAAGAAAAACTTTTAGATATTAATAAGGGAGAAGATGGTGAGAAGATACTATGAGACGAGGAACTACTCACAGGTTGCGAGGGAGTTTGAGACAAAAAGACAAAGGGTGAAGTTTTTTAATGTTGAAAGGTTTGAGAGAAAAGGTTAGGAGAAGATAATAGGGGTATTGAATGAAACAGTTGATTTCAAGCGTTAAATACATTTTTAAAATTGATTTTTATGCTTGCCTTTAACAAAACAAAAGGGGGCTTCTTTGACTGATAAAGTTAAAAATTTCGGATTATAAGGTTAAGCAATAGTTACAAAAAATGGCTTTTAAAATCATTTAATTTTTTTACGGATTTTTACGCCACCTTCACGATAAACAGCAAGCCCTCCATCAGTTCCAATCCATTTATTTCCCTGTCCATCTATGGCTATTGCAAGTATCCCGTTAGAAGGCAAACCAGAATTTGAAGTATTATACACAGTCCAATTGACACCATCAAACTTCACAAGTCCTTCGCTTGTTCCAATCCATTTGTTCCCTTGTTCATCTATAGCTATTGCAAGAATAAAGCTAGAGGGCAAATCAGAATTTGATGAGTTATAGATAGTCCAATTCACTCCATCAAATTTATCAAGTCCACCATTCCAAATTCCGATCCATTTATTCCCCTGTTTATCTATGGCCACTTTATAAACTACATTACTAGGTAACCCCGAATTTGAAGTATTATATACAGTCCAACTCCAATTCACACCGTCAAGCTTTGCAAGCCCATTACGTGTTCCAATCCATTTATTTCCCTGTCCATCTATGGCTATTGAGGTAATCCAATCAGAAGGCAATCCAGAATTTGAGGTATTATACACAGTCCAATTGACACCATCAAACCTTGCAAGTCCCTCGAATGTTCCTATCCATTTGTTCCCTTGTTTATCCAAAACAATTGTTTCAATGAAGTCATGGGGTAACTTAGAATTTAAAGTGTTATACACAGAATGTTTAACACCATCAAATTTTACAAGCCCTCTACCTTCTGTTCCAACCCATACTTTCCCCTGCGGATCTATAACAAGCGCATTAACATTAACATTAAGAAAACGAAAAACACTCCAATTCATACCGTCAAATTTTGCAAGACCACCATTATTAGTTCCAACCCATATATTCTCTTCTTTATCTATAGCAATCGCATTAACACTAATATTGGGTAATTTAGAACTTGATGTATTATAAATAGTCCAGTTAATCTCATCAAACTTTACAAGTCCTTGTTCTGTTCCAATCCATTTATTGTTAGCATCATCTACAAATATTGAATTAACATTGTTATTAGGTAACTTTGAATTTGATGTATTATATACAGTCCAATTCATTCCATCAAACTTTGCAAGCCCTCCACCTCCCGATAGAGAACCAGTTCCAATCCATTTGTTACCCCGTCTATCTATAGCAATTGACCGAACAATGTTATCAGGCAAGCCAGAATTTGAAGTATTATACACAGTCCAATTGACACCATCAAACTTCACAAGTCCTTCGCTTGTTCCAATCCATTTGTTCCCTTGTTCATCTATAGCTATTGCCAAAACAATGTTATCAGGCAACCCAGAATTTGAGGTATTATACACAGTCCAATTAACTCCATCAAACTTTGCAAGCCCACCACCCAATGTTCCGATCCATTTGTTCCCTTGTTCATCTATAGCTATTGCCAAAACAGTGTTATCAGGCAACCCAGAATTTGAAGTGTTATATAGAATCCAATTCGTACCATCAAATCTTATAAGCCCTGCATCGGATGTTCCAATCCATATGTTTTCCTGATTGTCTATAGCCATTGTATTAATCCTCTTAGAAATCAGGTCAGAATTTAAAGCTCTAAATATGGTCCAATCAACCCCGTCAAATCTTGCTATCCCTTCACTCGTACCTATCCACTTGTTACCCTTTCCATCTATGACTATAGAAATAACATCATTAGAATGTAAACCAGAATTCCATTTGTCATAAACTATAAATGCACCTGTTGCCTTATTCAATTTAACTAAACCACCTCCCTTTGTACCGATCCAAAGGTAATCTCCTTCTTCTGCAAAACTAAGTATAAACTTACCACTTGTAAACCCAATCCACTCCGGTGATTTAGAAGACGAAAAATAAATTAAAACTAAAGCGAAAACTAAAATTAGAACTATAAATGAAATTATTACTCGTCCAAGATAAATGGTTTTTGTGAGTTTCATGGCTAACCTGCAAATTTTTATTTATAAATTAGGATTAAACTGCATGGGGTGTTTGTAATCTAAAATTAATCGGATTGGGTAGAGTTTGTTTTCTTGCCAGAGTTTAAACGGGTTTCTCAATATGTGAATTTGGGCATTGGGCTCGCCGGCGTTTATGACAACATAGAAACAATATTTATCCCCTTTTTCTTTAGCAAACTCCCATTGTTTTTTTGTGACTTCAATTGGTTCTCTCCCATCCTTTGTTCTGCTTTTTACTTCAATATATTCTTTTTCCATGCCATTTTCTTTTATTATAAAATCAAAGCCCTCGCCTTCATCTTGAACCTTATTCAGCCATATAATTTCAATTTCTTTGCGGTCAGAAGTTACCAATTTAAATCCCAAATCTGATTCAATTATTTCGCCAAGGTTTTGATATTTTGTTTTCAAAGCATTATAGACATATTCCTCACCCCATCTTCCTATTATTTTGATATCTTTTTTACTTCTTATTATTTTACTTTCTCCTTGTATATTTTCTGATTCGCCGTGATTTTCTCCATCAGAGGAGGTGGTATCGGATCCTATAGGTTCTGGTTCATCTTTACTTATAGTTATAAGGGCTTCGTTTGCTTTAACTTTCGGAGTCCAGCTTTCAGGTTCTTCTGAACCCTCACTTTGAATTTTACGGATAATTTCTTTAAACTTTTCAGGCGTTATGTTATTTTGTTTTGCGATTTCTAATATCTCTCTATATTCTTCTGGAAGTTGACTTATTATATCGGGTTTGAATTCAAGGGCTTCTATTAAAACATCTATATTAGGGCTCTCTTTGATATATTTATCCGATAGCTCGGAAAAAGTAATCTCAAAAGGTTTTCTAAAATTATTATCTTTATCAAGCAACCAAGCTTTTTGTCTTAGTGTTTTTAAAAACTTGGCGGGAAATTCAGCAGAATGTTCAATATAGTAAAACCATTTATATAGACCTTTAAAAAATTTTTCGGCTTCTAATCTACTTAAACGCTCAATACTTTTCAGGAGTAGTTTCCACAGCGAGAATGATCTTTCGGGGGTTATGTTCCTTATAAAATTATCCAAACCATCATATTCGTAATCTTTTAAGCAAATGTCCCTGGACCATCCGTTATCACCTCGTAATTTTTTCTTTTCTTCCCAAGTTAAGTTGCCTTCTATTTCAATTCGTCCTGGTTTATCATCAACGCCTAAGTCAGTGAGAAATTTCCTAACTTTTTCTTCGCCGAATTTGTCGTAAAGTTCGTCACAGACGAAATATACGGGGTAGCCATTGAAGTAGGTTTCTAAATCTTCGGTTTTGAAATACACTTGGCTTGGTTTTAACAATTTTTTCTCCTCGGGGTTAACATTTTTAACGGCATAGATGAAAGAGGCGTCTGATAAAGAATTAATATATTCGTTTTTTCTGAATGCTTGGATACTTTCATATCCTTTCAATAGTTTTTCAAAGTCATCAAAGTATTTTTCATCTTTTGTTGGGTTTTCCTTGCGATATTTCGGGAGGACAAATAGATTGATTTCATCAAATAGGTTCGGTTTTTCAAGGCCAAGTTCTTTTAAAAATCTTAAAGATTCTTCGTCTTCTGTGAGGGTGCGCTTTACGGTTTTGTATTCGGATTTGGATTCAGCTGGGAGATAAACTTGAATTTTACCATTATTATCAAATGGGGCTATGTGTTCATTATTTTCAAGGCGTATTATAGGTTTAGTCCTCAAGATACTTCTTGGGTAATCCCATAAGTATCTTTGGTTTAAAAGAAGTTTATAAAAATCAATCATCCATTCATCTGATTTACTTTGTAAGAATTCAGCGGTTATCTTTCTTGATAAGTCCCCGAAATCAACTTCCGGGATTTTAAGTTCATAAATTAGATAAGATCTGAGATCTGGGGTTTTGTCTTGAGTTATATTTGTACTCAACCAGTTTTTCCTTGAAAACAGATATTGAATGTCGTTGTTGTTTAAGAATTCGGTTAATTCCTTTCCCCTTGCTAGAAGTGCGTCATTTGCTTTTGTAAAGGAGCCGTCCGATGTTGGCAGAAGCTCTTCCGAGAGAAGTTTTTCTTTTACTTTTTCGTAGGCGACAGAGTAAATTTGTTCATTTCTGTGTTCTTTATTTATAGGTAGAATGTTCAGGAAATCCACATCAAGGTAACCCAGGTTTTTGACGATATTTAAGCTTTCTGCGATAAGATTTCCAATCTCTTCAAGGATAATTTTATTTTGTTCATCGTCAAGAGGGATGTTTTCTCTGTTTGGGGTTGTTTTGAAGGGTCCTTGAATGACGAAGTTTAGAAAGGTGACCCTTTCAGTTGGGAAAAACACAATCAATTTTGAGTTTGATTCGGGTATGATTTTTTCTTCGCCATTTTCATCTTTTCCGAGTTTATAAGCTATTTCGGCTGATAATTTCTTCCCTTCTATTATTATCGGTTTTCTTATCACAAGATATTCTTCGGATTCGGTTTCTGATAATAAAGTTACTCTTTCTGTATTTTCTGCGTTTGGTATTTCAATTTTTTCTTTTAGGTAATGTCCTTTTGAATGGGGTGATTGCCATTTAATTTCTTCTATATTTTTAAGGAAGAGCAATGTTTTAAGTCCGAGGTTTTGAAGGCGGTTATGAACGAGTTCAAACACTTCTTGTTGTGAGCGATATTTATGGTTGAAGGGGATACGTATGAGGGTTTCATTTTGATTTAAAGTTATGGAGTCATCTTGTATAGGTTCGGGGATGACGAAGTCGGTGATTTTTATTTTATATTCACCGGAAAATATGTAAAGGGTTTGGGTAACGGCGAAAACGGACTTGAAGCCAAGTCCGAATTTTCCAATCATGTTGAGGTCGTCCTTCTTTTTGGATATTCCAATCCCTGTAACGCCATCAATATCCTTCAGGTCAAAGGGTTTACCATTATGGTAGAAGTCAAGTCGGTCTTCAAATAGCTCAATGTTAACTTGTTTTGCGTTTTCGTCTTCGGCGTTTTGTAATAATTCGTAGATGAAATGAGACGGGTCGGAATATTGACCGGCTAAAATGCTATCAAAATCAAAATTATTTTCCCTTGAAAATCTCACCCATTGTTTTCTTTTTTCTATTAATTCCTCAAGTGACATTTTAGGTGTGGTTTTGTTTTGAAATTTTTCTATTTTTGAAACGGTTCATTTATCATAGTTCGCCTTTGAATGCTTTGTCTAAAATTGAGTTTTCTAATTCTTTGAGTTTGGTTTCTGTGTGAGTTTGGCTTTCTTTCAGGGATTTGATTTTTTCTTGAAGAGCTTGGAGGTGCGCTACAATTCTTTTTTGTTCTTCAAGGGGTGGGAGGGGGATTAATAATGATAAAAACTCCTTAACTCGTAGATTGCGAAGCCCGGACGTTGTATCCTGTGCACCCAAATATATAGAACGCGATATTGGACTATGTAAATAAAATAACAAAAACCAAGGGTCAAGAATAGTTTTATTTACCCTCAATCGTAGCATAAAATTTGAAAACAAATAAATCCTTCCATCATTTGGATCCTCAAAAATTGCTGGCCAACCTACTAAGTGAGAACTTCCACTAGATTTGTTGACAAGTATATCCCCAGTTTCTAACTTATAAATTTCATATTTAGCTTGAGGTACCGATCTAATAGAAGCAGTCTGAGGATTTATCAAAAATCCATTTATCTCAGTTGATCGAACTATTGGGAAACCTTCACTCTGATTGGAAGCTTCAGGTCCCCAAATACCCGTTTTATGCTGACAAACCTCCCCCAACTTCACCCATTTCCAGCCGTCAGGAAGTTGTGTTCCGGGTTTGGGGAAGGTTTCGGCAAGGGCAGATTGCCAGAGGAGTTCGGCTTTTTCTTTTGATTCCTGTCTTAGTTTTTTGGCTTCTTTTATTCTGGTCATCAGTTCTTCAATGCGAGCTACAATTCTTTTTTGTTCTTCAAGGGGTGGGAGGGGGATGAGAGCTTCTTTAAGAAATTCTTGTGGTACTCTTTGTTGCCCTACACCACCTCGAAAAAACTTTTTAGCATCTTCTCGAAATCGCTCTCTCCTAACAAATAGCCAAACCCATTCAGGAAGTACAATTGGTTTAGGACGTAATACATGAAATTCTGTCGATCCGAATCCAATTCGTTCAATTAACCCTCGTGCAATTGCTGCTTTTCCATTTTCCATACATGGTGTAATCTTAGCAAAAAGAATATCATTCTCTTCAAAGTAAGTATATCCCTTGCTAACTTGCTTAAAAGGACGCACTTCGGCAGCGGTAATTGTTCCAGTTTCATCATCGACAGCGGACATAGGAATAAATGTAGTTGGTTTGTTTGGCTCTCGCAAAATGCGAGGACGCCTCGGGTTGATAATGCATACTTCATCTAACTTCACCCATTTCCAGCCGTCAGGGAGTTTGTATGGGATATTGGTCATGGTGGTTACGGCTTTTGTTTTTCAATTTTTGCTCTTTCAATTCGTTTCATCAGATAATCAATAATAATCAACTGTTCAAGAGCTTCATAAGGATCTAATTTAATTAATTCATCTTCATCAGGTTCATGTGCTTTTGGGTTCCGGAAAGCGCTAAAAATACCCTCGCAAATTAGGGCAAGACCTTTTTGTTCGTTCATGCCTGAATCGGTGTCAAGACGATCATTAAACTTGATGAGCAATCTTGCAGGGTTCCTAATATTCTTCATAGTGGCTTGAACCAGTGCTACTTCTTCTTTATCAAATATACCAGTACGCTTTTGAATTTCTCTGTTGAGCATTATAGTTGCTTTAAAAACGGCATCAGCATATTTGTTTGCTTTAAAACGATCTTTAGCAACCCGTTTAATTTTAGGATGAAAAGGGAAATAATCAAATAACAAAATTGGGTCGGGGAAAAGTGTTTCTTTTACAACCGCCTCATAAATCATAGCCATTTCGGGAACCGAGAGGACCCTTTCCCTATCCGAAGAACTCTCTAAGTCGAAGGAAATTTGATCTTTGACACTGCTAAAAAATTCCCAAGACTTATGTTTATCGCCTCCATAACGCTCCGAGAACCAAACTAGCGCAATTATATCACTGGGGTCTTGTGGTTCGCTTTGAGGACTTGCGACATTTTCCCCTAATTCAATTAGGGATGCTGTATATAGTATTTGAATTTTTAGAAGTCCCCTACCAATTCCTTGGTATGCAACTTTTTTAAGGTATTCTTTTGCTGTATCATCAGCGAATTTCAATCCCAAAGATAATAGAAAAACCTGTTCAGGGTCTCGCAGTGGGGACCATTTGTTATCTGGATTAAGTTGTTTAACTTTTTCAGCAAGAGCAGTAATGATACCTTGGTCTATTTTTTGATTAATTTCTCCGCTGAGCCATACAATTGCAGATATTGGAGCGAGATTTCTTTGTGTCTCCCAAAGATTATTTTTTTCTTCTTCAAACCATCTTAACATTCTTTGAAAGAGTTCCAAAAGTTCAAGATTATTTTTGATCCCTTCGGAATACAGAGCATAACACACCCAAGCACAGTTGAACGGATCTAGAGATTCTAAAAGGGAATTTTTGTGATTTAATAAATATTGTCGCAATTCTGTGCGAAGTTGGTGAAAGTTTATAGGAACCATGCTTTATCCCTCAATTTTCCTTGACTTGCAATATGATTCCAGTTTTCTGCACCTATTTCCTTTACAAGGCGAGCAACAAGATATGAATAATTTAGCGTAGCGGGGATAGTTTGTGCATTAAATCCCCGCCAGTTTACGCGTGCAAATCCATAAATCTGTTCAACTAAACGAGGAAACTCGTCAACAGGAAGTGTTGATTGTTTAGCCATATGAACTTGAAGGACTCTTGGAACGCCTCGCTTTCTTCTTATTGCATATCCTGTTTGATCTATAGGACGTCCATCTAAAAACAAGAGAGAAGTACGTTCGTCAATATCTACTTTTATTCCAGATTGAGGAACATAGGTTGGGTGGGATGTGTCAAATAAGCGATAATTTGTATCGTCATTAAGATGAAGTAAAGCATAAGGCACATCTTCGCCGATTTCTTCAAGAGCCTTTTTTACTGCGTATATCTCGTTGAATTTGCCTGGGCGTTTGCAAAGGTGAATAATGATTGATGCTGGTTTACCAACCTCGCGTTGGTACTCATTATAAGCATCTACGATCAAGTATGCTAGATTTCTGCGATATTCATCTAAGTTTTCCCAATCAACCGGTTTTGGGGCAAGTGAATAAGTAAATTGATAGTCACCATCGTGGGTAAAAAGAGTAATAAAACCCACTACAAATTTTTTTTGTCTATCCATTGCACGGCTCACACCTATAACGAGTTCCTTTTGACGATAAGAGGACTTAACGGTCCAAGGTGTTCCCCCAATTTTGGCGTAAATTTGAAGGGAAATATTTTCAAGCGTCCAGGGAAGCCCTTGGCGGTCTCTAAGCTTTTCTGCTGTAACCACTTGACTTGGAACACCGTTTCCAAGTAGCAGAGATTTTACATTTGTGTAAATTAATTGTTCTCTTGAGGATATAAGCACTATTACTATATCAGGATGATCATTTCGCAGGGTAATTCTAATTTCCCTTTCAAACTCCTCTAAGGTTTCATTTTTGACTTGTCTTTCATTAACGAATTGTAGCGGGATGCGAAACAGAGATTTAAACCCTGGGAAAGAACCGTTACCGTTCGTTAATCCGGATACAAGGGTTTGCTTTTCGGGTTGAAGATTTGCGGGGTAAATCAACACACAGCGTATACCCCCTTTACCAAGAAGTTGGGAATCGTAAGGACCATATATTCTTAAGCCCTGACGTGGGTTATAATGCTGAGCTTGGATAGATGAGTAGCTAAAGCGTAGCGGTGGCTGAGGCAGTTTTTTCCCTACAAGATAAAAATTTACCATGGTTAGGCACCTTCTATAATTCTAATTGGTATTTTTTCTAATGATACCTTTATATCTCGGTCTAAGGGAAGTTTAAATTCTTTAATTTTATAAACAAAAGGCATTATGTGATTATCAAGCATAAATTTAGATATTTCTGTGTTAATTTGGTTGTTTGATAGTAGCTCGCCTTGGATTTGAGCTATTTCATTAGTTGCGTTATAATTGGCAATTTCCACCATATTGAGTCGTTGTCCGTTTTTATCCTGTATTTCCCAGCAAACATCGACGATCAAGCCAAAGAAAATTGTATCATTTTGATATTGATAAATTGTTCTAAGGTCGTAACCACGGAATACCTTTATTTCTCCTTTCGCAGCGTATTCATAAGGTTGAGGTTCGTAGAAAATTATTCGTGCTTTACCATAAGGACCGCGATAGTTTTCACTTTTTAAATATTCAATCAAACCTTCTCTAATTAATCTGTTGCACAATTTAGGCTGTTCGAAAAGATAAATTGTTTGTCTCTCAAAACCCAGTTGAAGAAATTTTTCAGCATCCTTACCATAAGCAAAAACAAGATTATCAATTCTATACACATTTGCGTCCCATTTATTTTGTTTAATTAACGCTCGCAAATCACTCATTCTCGGATGGACAGCGGTTGTTGATTGGAATACCGTCACTTCTTCATTTTGGATATTTAATTTGAAGATATTTGCGTATAGTCCGGGGTCAAGATATATTTTATCCATTGTTAAGTTCCTGTTTATTGTTGCTGAGGAGTTGGTCGAGTTCCTCAATGATGTTTAAAATTTCTCTTTCTCTTTCCATAATTTCTGAGAGAACCTCCATGGGTGAAGGGAGATAAAATTCATCTTTTCTGTTTGGGTTTCTGGCGCTGAGGTCATAGCCCTTTGATTTAATTTCTTCAATTGGAACTATCCAGGAACGTTCGGAGAGACATGCCTCACGTGGACCCATGCCCTTTCTGTAATTATCCCAAGCTTTCCAGAGTGTTCTTGCTTCGGCAAAGTGTTCGTCTTTGATTGGGTTACCTTTGCTAAATTTTTTCAATCCCTCTGGTAGTGGTAGTTCGTAATACCAGATTTCTTTTGTTGGTCCGGGTTTTTCGAAAAAGATCAAAGCGGTTTTCACATCTGAATAAGGGGCAAAGGTTCCTGGTGGGAGGCTGACGATGGTGTGGAGGTTGAAGTCCTCAAGGAGTTTTTCTTTAACTTCTGCGAAGGCGTCGCCTCTGAAGAGCAAGCCCTCTGGGACGACCATTCCGCATCGTGAGCCGTCTTTTGGTTTGAGTTTTTTCATAATGTGTTGAAGGAATAGAAGTTCTGTTGCTGATGACTTCACGGGGAAGTTATGTTGAATGTGTTCCCCTTCAATTCCGCCAAATGGTGGATTAGTTAATATGACATCATATCGTTCTTGGATGTTTCGTATATTTTCTTCCAGGGTGTTGCGACGGACGATGCGTGGTGCTGACACACCGTGCAAGACCATATTCATAAGTCCGAGAAGAGCTGGTATTGGTTTCTTTTCCTGACCGAAGAAAGTTCCTTCTTGGAGGGTTTTATAGTCATCAATTGTTTTTTCTTTTCTTTTCATCCATAGATAAGATTGGGCGAGAAAGCCGCAAGTTCCACAGGCAGGGTCATAGACAGTTTCGCCTATTTGTGGGTCTATAATTTCAACCATGAAGCGGATGACAGGTCTTGGGGTGTAAAATTCACCAGCGAGTCGGTTTTCGCTTCCCAATCTTCTTAGGAGTTCTTCATATACTTGAGAGACGGTGAAAATATCATCTTGGCTGTGGAAGTCAATTTGGTTTATGATTTGGAGGACTTCTTTTAGGTTATATCCGGATGCGCAGACGATGACATTTCTTTCGGCGAAGACGCTTCTGATTGTATCTCTTAAGGGGTCGCCACCAAGGGTTTGTAGGTAAGGTATAAGGCGAGCGTGTATGAATTCAAGGAGTTTTTCAGCGGGCCAATCAGTTTCAGCCCAGTTTTTCCAGCGCAGGTCTCCGTCAAGGACGCGTGTATATTCACGACCTGCGAGTTTTGCTTGGGCTTCCCACTCTTCTTCTTGAGCGTCTAAGAACTTCAGGAAGAGAAGCCAAGACAGATGTTCAACATATTCCATGATGCCTGTGCAATTGTTATCTCTGCGGAGCACATCGCAGGCGCGCCAGATTTCTTTTGCTAATGTTTCCCTTGTTTGTGGTCCGTTCATTGTATTTACCCATCTTTTATTTTGGTGATTGCTCAATATATTCCACCTTCCTCACACCAAAGATTTTTTATTTTCTTCGTAGAATTTTATGCCCTTCTCTGTTATCTCCCAAATACCTCTTTCAGAAGCTTTAGCAAGAAGTCCTTCATTTACCATTGTATTTCTTGCCCATTGGGCGGTATTTTCCCATCTTTTCTGTTTTGGATTAGAAGAAAGGGTTTCATAATCATATTTATTTAATATACTTTTCATTTTCTCATGCACAAGTTTTAAGACCTCTTTCATTTCTGCCTTTCCACCTAATTCAATTAGAGATTCTAAAATAGGTATTACAAATTTCTCCTCAGGGGTTCTCAAACCTCTTCCAAGCTTACTTTTCACTCGCTTTTTTCGGACTTGCTCTGGGATGATTTCACTGAAAATGGTTTGCCATTCTTTCTGAAGCGTTTTGACTTTTTCCCTAAAAGATTTTAGTCGATCACCATATTCGCCAAGAGACCTTGCTTTATCAAAATCCTGAGTTTTGAAGGCTTCTTCTCCTTCTTTGCTTATCATATTAAAGACCTCTTCAATCTCTTCAAGTAATATTTCAAAAGCGATATTTACTTCATTTTTATTCATTTTATCCTCCCTTGATTATTTTATTTATATATAAGTTCTTTCATTTTGTTCAAAGAATATTGCAATTTTTCAAGACCGTTAAACCATTGGCTGATTTTCACGACACCGCCCCAGTCCCTAAAAGGAGTTACATTAAAGACATCGGGTTCAAGCTCATCAATGCCACCGATTTTATATTTCTCAAGGAGTTCAAGTATGACCTCGCGTGCTTTTTGTTGGTGGTTTTGAATAAACGCCTGTTCTCTGTTGAGGAAAGCGGTAGCCCTTTCCGATCGGGTTCGGATAGGGTCGCCAAATGCTAGATGACACAGCAAGTCAAAGGTATCAGCTTCTTGTTGTCCAAGAACTTCTGCCAAAATTTGAGGATGAATGTCAGATTTTTTGAGGTCATTTAAAAACTCATGTCGTTGTCTTCTATCTATCCAAATTCTTTTAAGGGTTTCGCGGTCTTTAGCTGTTTGGATTATTTTTCTGCGTGAGTAGTCAATATATTGATCCAATGTAAGTTGTTCACCTGTTGACTCAAGTATAAAGATTGCCTCATCGGCTATACTAACTTCAAGACCTTCAACGCGGATTTTGCTTGGGGATTTTCGCTCTGGTTTAAGTGCTATATTTTCTTCGGTTGTTGTGTCTGGTATGGTTTCAATTGTTACAGTCCGTCTGATAAAACCGCTTGCGCTGACTGTGAGTTTGAAATTTCCAGCTGGTAGTTTATCAAAGTAGGTATAACCGTTTTCATCGGTGCGGTAAGGTCCTCTTTGTTCATTAGGTGCAAGTGAGATGCTAACGCTTGCATTTGGGATTGGTTCGTTAGTTTCAGCGTTGAAGATGAAAACTTTTAGAGCGGATGTGAAAGGTCCTTGAATAGGCGTTGATGGTGGGGATGGTGGTCTATCCCATTCGTCAAATAGGCGGGTTGCGCCGGTGTAATCAATTATACGGAACCAATATTTATCAGTAGCTGGGTCAATACGGCTTCCACGACCTATGATTTGTTTAAAGAGGATTGGTGAAGAAATAGTTTTCATAAAGACGATATTTTTGCAAGGTGGGACATCAACGCCTGTTGAAAGTAGTTCAGCGGTGGTAGCGACAACTGGGGTTTTACTATCTGAGTCAGCGAATCTCTCCAGCCATCTGCGAGCTTCTGGACCTTCTTCGGAGATTATAGGGACAGCGTAGTCATCAAAGCCGGTTTCTGGGCCGAATTCATCCTGAAGGAGGCGAGCTACAAGACGGGCGTGGTCCATATCAACGCAGAATACAATTGTTTTTTCCATTTTGCCGAATCTTCTTAAAAGAAGAGAAAGATGTTGGACCATTGTTTGGGTTCTATCGGGTAAGGTTATTTCCCGTTCAAATTGTGGAGTTGTGTAAATTTCACGAGGTTGGACATCTGGTGGAATAAATACATCGGCGCCTTGTTCAATGGCGTCTTGGAGACGTAAGCCATCTTTATCAACGGTTGTTCGCACAATATGAATTTTATAAGTAGCGAGGAATCCGTCTTCTATTCCCCTTCCAAGGCTATATTGAAAGGCGGGTGGCTTCCATGTGCCAAGTTCTGGGCGTTCGGGGTCAATATAAGATTCTGGTTCTTCAGCACAGAAGTAAGCATAAGTATCAATGTTTTCATCTTGTTTTGGTGTGGCGGTCATACCAAGGTGGATTGCTGAGCCGAAATGGTCTAAAATCTCTTTCCAAGTACCGAATCCAGATCGGTGACATTCATCAATTATGACGAGGTCAAAGAAGTCGGGTGGAAATTTTTCAAATAGTCGTACTCCATTTTCGTCTTGGCTCCATAGTGTTTGGTAAATTCCAAAATAAAGGTCTTTAGTTAAATTCGGTGGGTGGGATTCTATCGTGAATCTTGGTTCATTTGTGCCATCGGAAAACGGTGAGAATGTGTTAAATGCTTGGTCTCGGAGGACGATTCTGTCTGCTAAGAAAAGAACTCTTGCGGGTTTATCAGGGTGTTTTCTTTGGAGATAATTAGATTTTATAAGTTTCCAAACAATTTGGAAAGCAACGAATGTCTTTCCTGTTCCTGTTGCCATTGTAAGTAGGATTCGTTTTCGTCCATACATTATCCTTTTGATTACCTCTCTGATGGCTATTTCTTGAAAATAGAACGGTTTTTTACCGCATAGACTTTCGGGGCAGTAGGGATAAAGAAGAGGATTTACGGATTTATCAAGGGTTTTTGTAGAGGGGTCAATAAGGTTAGAATTTACAATCCATCTTTCAATAAGTTCCCTTGGTGATGGGAATAAATCAAGTTCGCGGGATGAGTTTATGAAAAAGTCGTATTCAATTATCTTATGACCGTTGGTGGAGTAAGCGAAGAATAGCCCCAAATCTTTGGCGTATCTTTTTGCTTGTTCAAGTCCGGCTTCTGGTGGTTCATCTTCAGCTTTGGCTTCTACGACTGCGATTGGGAAGCTATCTGATATTCTAAGAAGGTAATCAACCCTACGGGGTTTGGCTCTTTTGATGCCTCCGCCAGTCAGGACTATACGACCAGGGGCGTATTGGTAATCCCTATTGTAGTAATATTCTCTTGTTATTTGTGTATCGCTCCAACCGGCGGATTTAAGTTTCGGTTCAATGAGAGTTGCTCTTGTGTCAGCTTCATTCCTGCCCATAGTTTCTGCAATGCCCTACCCTGTTTGAGTAAATATATTTGTTTAAAAATTATCTAAATTTATTGATTTCAGCAAGGGATTAATTGCTTTGCATCATTGCTGTTTTACAATTTTTATTTGGTTTGGGGAGTTGAGGATGATTTCGGGTTTATTGCGATAGAGTTTGATTTGTCCTGTGACGACGATGGTTTTGCCTTCAAGTGATTTGATGTTCGGGAATTTATCTGCGTCGGATTTGAAAATAACTGCTGTGAATGGGTTGTCGGGGTAGATACCGTCAATGTTGAGGAAGATGTTACCCCTATTTGAGATATAGACCTGATGGACCTTCCCTTTTACGGAGGCGAACTCGCCGATGTGGTTGATGGCTTCGGTAGAGGTGTAAATTTTTTGAGAGAGAAGGGTTTGGGAAAGGAATAAGAGGAGTAGGATTTGGAAAATTGGGTTTGGTTTGTTAAATTTTTCGTTGAACATGGTTGATTTGTATTTTTTGTTTTTGATAAGCCCCGGGAGAGCCCGGGGTTTTTTGTTTAGAAGTTAAGGAAAATTGGGGAAAATGGCAAGGGGGAGGGGTGAAAGAGGAGTAAAATTTGTAATGCAGGTAAACATTTTTATATTGCATTCAAAAAACTAAAGCCGCAACTCTTAATTAAGATATTATGCTTTCTACCATTAACTTCAATTTTCTTCTTGCTTAATAGTTTAAACGTCGAGCCATTAATACCTTTATGAAGGACTAAAAAACAAAAATCTAGCTTGTTTTTGTTGCCACATTCTTTTATAATATCAAACGCCGTTTTTGAACCATTTTCAAGTTTTTCTTTAACTTCGTTTACATGAATAGTTTTGCTTTTCAATTCTACTACACCTATAATAATACGATTATCTTGCTCAACGAAGATAATACAATCGCACATTTTACAATTTCTATGAATTTCGTCTCCTTTTAATATGACATATTTACTTAAACCATTAAATTTTAGTTGACAACCGCTATCCTCACAATGGTTCTTAATTACATCTGAATTGTTATTCTTAATGCAATCTAGAACCGACATATCAGGAGTTTTAATATTTATGGTTCAGCATTTAGGTCTTTTTGGATTTTAAATGTTTCTTCATATAAAACTTCATGAACTTTCAGGAATTCTTCTTGAGGAATACCATCTTCCTCTGTAATTTCAAGTTTATTTATTTTATATCCCTTACTTTCTTCATCATATCCAAATACATGAACAGATACATCATCGGGCTTCAAGAAATCATTATCACTATATTTATATCGCTTTTTACGTTCCTCGGGTTCAATTTTGCTAAGCATAATGAAATTACTTAACTTTTCTAGCAAGAATTCACTATGGGTTGTAATTATAACATAGATATCATTTCTAATCATTCTGACCAAAAATTTCGCTAAGATTAGTTGATTTTGAGGATGTAGATGAGCTTCCGGCTCTTCTATTACTAGAATGTCCCCTGGTTTAATGTTATACTTTAGATAAAGAAATAGCGGTGCTAATTCAGAAACTGTTGAAGAAGATCTATGCAATGGAATTTCGGTGTCTTTAAATTTATACTTAATATCTGGTCCAAGATATTCTTCAAAAAGTCGCACCACTACTTCACCTTTTATTATCTCCTTTTCAAATTCCTGAGCTAGCTTATAAAAATGACCTTTTTGTTCGGGCAAGTTAAGGATTGAGGATATAAAGTCGGACACAACGCCTGAAAACGGTGGGATTTCTGGAAGTTTTTCTATACCGACATAAGGAATTCGTCTTATAATGCCTGCTGCAAGAGCTCTATGACCTTGAAGTATACCAGACCTCGCTGCAGGAAGGTAGTAACTTGGTACTGCCAAACTTCTTAACTTATTGTAAATAAAATCCAAAGTAACTTCCACTATTTCAAAGAGAATCTCTTTTCTTATTTCCTTCCCTTTTGTTAAATAGAACTGAATTTCATTTCCACTTATTTTAACTCCTCTAGTAGATTTAGTAAATGGTACCTGCTGTGGTTCAACAATATTTATTTTTACTTTTATATCAACCTGGGGAAGTTTCTCAATTTTTATTTCCTCATCATTTTTATTGTACACTAAAGAGATATTAAAAGGAGGTTGGAAAGAATCATAATAAATCTCTAATTTAAATGAACTTTTATCTATCCTTATTAATTCATTTAACGGGCAAGCGTATGAACGAGCGATTTCCTTGCTAAGTGTTTTTTCAAATATTTTTTCCAAAGATTGTTTAAATATTTTTTCAACAAACTGTCTTGGAATATCCACCCCACTCTTTTTTTCTATACCTTTAACAATTTTATTTAGCTCATCAATATATTCCGAATAATATTCGATCCCAGATTCACCTAGAAATTTAAAGAAAAAACCGAATGGTATTGATGAGGTCAAGGACTCAAACAAAGAATGAATTAACACAGCTGCGTAGGATTTACCAGAGTTGTTCGGTCCGATAAATATTGTAAGAGGTTTTATGGTTATCTCACCGTCACTTATTGGGCCGAAATCTTTAACCTTAACTTTCAAGTTAATTCTTTTCCCTTCTTCTTTTGGTATTAATCGGCGGATTAACATTTCAATCTCTTTTTATTTATTTTTCAAATTCCTCTTTTCTCTTCTTTCTCGAGCGATAGAGGGAGTTACATAAATAACATGTAAAAACTGTTCAGCTAAAGTTAAGATATCTTCGCTTCATCTTTGCTAACTTGATCACTACCTGGATGAGCTGCGTCATTTCCAATCCATCTAACAACATCCGCCCATTGTTTTAATTCATTTGTTATGATACCCTCGTCAGCTAATTCTTGAAGTTTATCAATAAGTCGTTTGTCTTTTGAAGCTCCTTTATCAATACATGCGGATTCTATTGCCCGACGAGCCATAACAGCACAAGCACGATAGGCACCAGCGACATAACATATCTTTGCTTCATCCAAATCTCTTCTAATAATCTCAGGTATTCTTTCATCACTTGGAGGAGGTAAAGAATTAGGATAAATAATATTACCGTTATTATGCACTAATACAGGATTTATACAAGCATTGCAAATGCCTATCCACCATATATCATTATCCTTTCTTTTCCAAGCGCAGGGGTATTTTACATCTTCAAAACCATATGTAACACCAAGGTACCATTGAGTAGTTGCTTGGGCAGGAGTCAAATTGGTATACCTTCTACAATATGGACAATAGATTGAAACCGAATAAATGCTCATTTTAAAAAACATAGTTAATTTTCATCCGAGCTTTTTCAAAAAAACATTCTCAGTTTTTCTGGCAAAATCTCAGAAAATAAGTTAAAACTTTTAAGAATTTTATCAAAAATGTTCATAAACAGCGATATGAATAGAAACAATCAAACGGAATTGTAATGTCATCTTTCTGATAAGTAGACAGTGTGAAATTAGATATTTGTTCAAACTCTTTTTGTTTCATATTATTAAATAATTCACTGCCACATGATAAAATTGAATAGAAAGCCTGTATGTTTCCTAAGCTATTATCCCAATGGGTTCCATGATGAGGCGTTATAAAAATATAAAACAATTTTTTATTATTTTTATTTTTTAAAAAATCAACGACTTGTTTTATTTCTTTGTTTTCAAGGTCGCCTAAAAATAATACTTGATTACGGGTTTCAAAAAAAGCCAAAGACAAATGATTAGCTGCCTTTCTTAAATTTTCATTCGCCTTTTTAACATCATCAGGTAGTTCTTTTCTCTCTATTATTTGCGGTTTCCATTCTTTTGGTTCTTCAAATTCTCCCTCTTCATAATAGCGTTTAAATATTCCTTCCTCGTTAACTAAATTATAAATTTTTTTTAAGTCATCATGTTTTTCCGTCGCCTTGTGAAAACTATCTATTGCTTTTTTTACTATTTTTGGAATTTCATCTTCTTCCGATAAAAACCTCGGTGGCCAAAGAACTTCAAAGTCCAAATCACAAAATTCAATTTTATCTCCTTTAGAAAGTGGTTTTTTATCAAATTTCCTTCCCTTATTCATTCTACTTATAGCCATTAAAAAATCATACCCCATGACGCCACTTTCATTCCCAAAAAGAAAAATATTCATTGCAATTAAACATTTCATAAATTCATCTTTATCTTTGAAATCAGGAATTCTAGGAAAGTACACCTCCCTTATTTCAAAAGGGAAGGAATAAGGACAACAAGATAAAGAAGCAAAGGTAAGGGCATTATAATGGTCAAAATGAAAATGAGAAAGAACGAAAGTATCAGGATTATAAAATGGATAAAACTCGTATGATTTAAAAAATGCCTTTTTACCTCCTTGCCGGCTTCCCCAATCAATTTGAAAAGTTTTTCCCGAAAATGTTTTAATAGAAACGCACAATCCATCCCCTACATTAAATACATGTAGTATTTTCATTTATGCCTCTATTAATTTTTAATTTTTTGTTTTGATAAATGTCATCGGTTATGTTTGTTTTGCAACCATTGAATTATCAAGGTTATACACTTTCATATTTTTGCGTTTTTCAATAATTTTTGAAAGCATGGTATATTTTTGTAATCGTAAATGGGGTGACTTTCTGTTGACAGAACTCATTAAGCAAAATCATATATTGGTTTACAATAGGAGCAATCCAAATTTTTTTAATAAACACATGGTGGTCTTTCATAATGATAATATCTTCAGCGCTTCCCAGATAACTTCCTTCAACTATGACAGCTAATAAATGAGGATAATCATATACCCCCTCTTCCAGTTCACTTATTGCTTTTCTAATGTCACGAACAGAAGAGAACAAGTTGTTATTTCTTATAATCAATATATTGGGATAACCTTGCGGTAATTGTTTCTGTTCTTTTTCAATCTTTTGTTTTGTTCTATTTATTTCATCCACATTATAGGGTGGTCCTAATAGTTCTCCGACTTTTAGCCCTCTTTCGCTTGCCCACTTCTCTAAAAAGTCCTTGTCGTTCCCCGGTGCTATACCCAGTTCAATTACATCTTCCCTAACAAATTCTTGAAATGTCTTTTCTTTTTGTACTTTTTCAATAACCTTTTCAATTTCCCTGACTATTTTCTCTAAGTGCCTCTTTGAAAGCGCCTTATGGATTAGCCCACAATAGTAAAAAAATGGAACAATTCTCCACAATGGTTCAAAAATTTTAGATACTGTTTCAGAAATTTCTCGTTCTATCTTGCTTTTGCCCAAACTAGAAACCTCAACAAAAATTTCTTCTTGTGTATCTTTATCAGTCAATTTCAGGTCTGGGATTTTCTCACGCCCTGAGATTTCTATTTTTGGATCAAAGGATATGCTAAAACCAGCATTTAAAAACTTATAAGCTGTCTCTAGAATTTGGACTGCTTCACTAAATCTCTCTTTATCTTTTAATCTTTTTAGCAATGATTGGTAGTTTTCTTTATCTTTCATTTCTTTAATGGAATCTGCAAACCATGTTATCCACTTACGGGTCCAAGGTGCCAAGTTTCCTATGGAAAATATAACTGGATGACCAACTGCAAAGGCGTCTCTTAGGAAATCATTTCCAAGCTCTTCTTTCAAAAACCTTAAAGCTCGTTTAGCTTTTTCCCTTTGAACTTCCGTGAGACCTTCAATTGTTTCACAATGTGCAATTAGTAAATCCCAATTCATATAGTCGTCAAATTTTGCGAAAATTTTAGATTTACTTGTCCCCATATTTACATTCATAACTTAAATTTCAATTAAATTATAAACTTTTAAAGATTTTAGCAAAAAATAATAGTGGTGGGGGTTAAAGTTAACCTTCCCCTATTGTTGATTATTTCATTTGGTTTTTACAAACTTGTTTTATAGAATGGTGTAAAAATTGGTTTTACAAATAAAAACTTAACGGGTAAAATGTGGAGTATCAAGTCAGAAGCAATGGGAAAACTTGAATATATGGGTGAATGGGTGTTTATAGATAAATCTGAGGAAGTAGTTATAGGCACATTAGAGATTGATAATGACAGAGCGACTTTGACTTTAAACGATTGTAAAATTCCAGAATTGAACGAAATGCGCAGTGTAAAATTTATACTGGGTAATACGAGTGAAAAAATAACTTTATATAAATGTCTTGTTGTCAAATCATTAACTGAAGATCGAGCAACTAAGATAGTTATTTTACCTTCATTGGTTTTCATAGGAGCTCATTTTACGAAAGAGGAGGATATCAAGTTTAAAAGTATTAGCGCACAATTTCTACATTTAGATGAGTGGGTTGACATTTCAGGATTTGAAGATAGCAAAACAAACGAAAAAATTTCAATTTCATATAGTAGACCCCCTGACATACAGGTTGATATAGGCGATGGGTATAAACTATCTATCACTTTTGTTTTTGAGGTTAAATTCCCGGGGTGGGGAAATTACGAAGCCAGCATAAAACAAACAGCAAGGATAAAAATAGAAACAGACGAATTGAGGTTATGGGAGGATTATAAGAAGGTTATAGGTGGGGTTCAAAAATTTATATCGCTTGGGCTTCTCTCAAGAACTTATCCTTTTGACATTAGGGGTCGGAGTGAGAATGATTCTGAAATTAAGATATTTGATTTCAGCATAAAATTTTCAGAACCCGCCCAGCACATACATCCAAGATTGATGCTTTTTACATTTAAACGTATTGAAGACAGGTTTCAAGTTTTTATTAGGAATTGGTTTGATAAACTGGAAAAATTAGAATTCATTTTTGAGGATTTGTTTAGGTCTGATTCTGTTGAATACCGATTATTAAGTTTAACTCAGGGATTAGAGCAATATCATAGAAACATGTTTAAAGAGGGCAAATATTTAAGTGATGAAGAATATCAAAGGGTTTATGAAAAGTTAATAGAAGCGATACCAAAAGATATCAGCGAATCTTTCCAGGAGCATTTAAAGAAATATCTAAAATACGCTAATGAGTTTTCTTTAAGGAAAAGGCTCAAAGAGATATTTAAAAAATATTATGTGGTTTTAGAAGGTCTTGGTCTTAAAGAAAAAACAGAAGATTTAATAAATAATTTAGTTGACAAAAGAAATTATTATACTCACAGAGATAAAAAAAAGAAGGAGACCCCTGTTAGCTTGGACGATTTAGCTAAACTGCAAATAATAGCTTTGACATGTTTGCTATATGAGATTGGCTTTGAATTAGATGAAATTAGAAAGATATTTTTGGATAATCTTGTATATAACTCGCAATTTAAGGGACGAAGTTTTTAAATATCTTTATTTTTTGATTGTAAAAGATTATTTATAATGAGTTATATTGAATTATTTCTTGTCAATAGATTCATCTAAAATCTTGACCTATAACGCTGCGACTTATAAAGAACTTATATGCCATTTTACTTTTTAAGGATTTATTTTTTATATCTTTTTTTCTTTCTGGGGTCAAGCTAGATAAGAAGGAAGTCTGTTTTTTACCTCTGAAACTATACTGGATTGCATTAAAGTAACAAAAAAGCGGACAATAAATTCTTCGTTGTGATCAACTGAGTATT
>Ga0272445_1000190_pt1 | contig 60310 bp, 78 predicted proteins | sample YNPCB0031_FD_194404 | JGI IMG/M metagenome (GOLD analysis project Ga0272445, IMG submission 194404) | Hot spring sediment microbial communities from Yellowstone National Park, WY, United States - YNP-CB-003-1 | ecosystem: Environmental > Aquatic > Thermal springs > Hot (42-90C) > Sediment...
CAAATCAAATATTTCTCTTCTAAGCTTTGCTACATCCTTCTCTTCTGCCCAGCCCATTTCAGCTATAGACAAGCTGTCTAAAACAAACCTTTTAGCATTTATTCTTTCTATCGATTCTATTATCTTGCTTTGCAAGTCGCTAATTTTTGTTGGAAATTCAGAAGCTAGTAAAAACTTTCCTTCTTTTTCATATTCCCTAAACTCTTTGTCCCAACCGAATGCAGCAACATCATTCAGTATATCTTCCTTATCCTCTTCAAGTGTAACGTATAAACCAGGCTCCCCTTCTCTTAAACCTTGTAACAAGAACTGACAACCAAAGATTGTTTTGCCTGTACCTGCACCACCACACAAAAGGTTTACCGAGCCTTCCACAAATCCTCCTCCGATAAGAGGGTCTAAGCCAGGAATACCAGATTTTACTCTCTTTTCCATATTTTTTATTTATTTTTTAGAAAAGTTAAGCAAGTTCTAAGGCTCTTTTTATATAATAAACTTCGTCCTTGCTTCTCTCCTTCTCTTCTTTAACTTCTTCTTTAATTTCTATTTTAAGCAATTTTGCATTTTCCTCCATTTGCTCTTTGCTCATTTTTCCAACTTTAGACCTCCACCATTCATTTAAATTCAAGTTATCATTAGGCTTCCTAGGGATTATATGTAAGTGAAAATGGAATATGGATTGCTCAGCAGAAAGACCACTTGCCTGAAACAAATTTACTCCTTCTGCTCCCATCTTTTCCCTCATGCTTTTGCTAATTTTCTGAGCAATTGTTATTATATGCTTTAGAAGATCTTCCTCAATGTCAAAAATGTTTTCTACATGCTCTTTCGGAATCACTAAAGTATGGCCAGGCGCCAAAGGGTTTATATCTAAGAATGCCATACATTTTTCATCCTCATAAAGGATAAAGGCAGGGATCTTCTTTTCTACTATTTGACAAAATATACAAGCATCCACAATACTAATTAGCAAGAAAACTAACTTAAACTTAACTTTACAAAGTTTTATTACATCCAAACCAAATTAATTCGTGAGAACATGCCAACAGTTAAAAGACCAAAAAAAGGTAGCATGGCCTATTATCCAAGGAAAAGAGCTAGCAGAATCTATCCTACTATTACTGTATACCCAAAAGTAGATAAAGTAAAACCCTTGATTTTTGCAGGGTATAAAGCAGGATGTACTCATGCAATAGTTCTAGATACGAGAAAGGGTTCGCCAACTTTTGGGAAGGAAATAGTTGTTCCAGTAACAATACTCGATTGTCCACCCTTAAAAGTAGTTGGTCTTAGAGTTTATAAAAATACTACAAAAGGTTTGAAAGTTATGACAGAAATTTGGTGCAAAGAATTGCCAAAAGAGCTCAGCAGAAAAGTGAAAGTTAAAGGTAATGAGGATAAGATAAAGGAGTTGGAAAATAAAACTTTTGACGATGTTAGGCTTATTGTATGCACACAACCCATCCTTTCTGGAATAGGAAAGAAAACACCAGAAGTTTTTGAGATCGGAATTGGTGGAAAAGATCCAAAAGAGAAATTTGAATTTGCTAAGAGTATGCTAGGGAAAGAAATAAACCACAAAGATGTTTTTAGAGAAGGTGAATTAGTGGATGTTGTAGCAGTAACAAAAGGGAAAGGAACTGCAGGTCCTGTTAAAAGGTTTGGTGTGAAAATTCAATCAAGACATGCCAAACAAAAGAGAAGACATGTAGGTAGCTTAGGTCAACAGAGACCAGGAAAAGTAAGGTATACTGTACCAATGGCCGGACAACTTGGTTTTGCAAGGAGAACTGAGTTAAATAAAAGGATATTGAAACTTGGAGAAGGTGGTATAGCTCCTAAAGGTGGTTTTACAGGATATGGAATCATAAAAGGAAATTATATAGTTATAGAAGGTTCAGTGCCAGGGAGTAAAAAGAGGTTAGTAATGATAAGACCTGCTATAAGGCCTAAAACGATAAGTATGCATGAATTAAGGAAATTGGTGATATGATGGAAGTAGATGTTTTAAGCTTAGAAGGAAAGCCTGTAGGAAAAATTAGTTTACCAAAAGTATTCTTTGGGCAGATAAGGGAAGATTTGATTAGAAGAGCTTTTCTTTCGACCATGAGTAAGCTAAGACAACCTTACGGAACAGATGTTATGGCTGGCAAAAGAACTTCAGCCCATTATCATGGGGCAAGAAGGTATAGATATACGATGATGAACAGAGAAATGGCAAGGATGCCAAGACTTCATGGCAAGACTGTCCCTTTCTTATACTTTCAAGCAAGATTTGTACCTCAAGCTAAGGGTGGTAGAGAAGCACATCCTCCAAAAGTTGAAAAGGTTTGGGTAGAGGAGATAAATAAGAAGGAAAGAAGGAAAGCAATTAGATCAGCAATAGCAGCTACAGCAAATAAAGAGCTTGTAGAAAAAAGAGGTCATAAGGTAAAAAATTTGTCGTTGCCTATTGTAGTAGAAGATAAAATACAAGAGCTGAAAAAGGCTAAAGATGTTGTTAAAGTATTGAAAGCTCTTGGGCTTGAAGAAGAGCTTGAAAGAGTGAAAAAGAAGAAAATAAGAGCTGGAAAAGGAAAGGGGAGGGGAAGAAAATATAAGAGAAAGACTGGTCCTTTAATAGTTATAACAGAAGATAAGGGAATTGGAAAGGCTGTTAAAAACTTACCAGGTATTAATGTTTGTAGGGTAGAAAATTTGTGTGCAGCATATCTTGCACCAGGAGGAATACCAGGTAGATTAACTATTTGGACTAAGTCTGCTATTGAGAAATTAAGAAGCATGGCTGGTTAAAATGGACCCGTTTAAAATACTTCGCTATCCACACACAACAGAAAAGTCGATTTCATTAATAGAGAAAGAGAACAAAATAGTCTTCATTGTAGATAGGAAGGCTACTAAGCAACAAATAAAAGAGGCTTTCGAAAAGCTTTTTGAAGTAAAGGTTGAGAAAGTCAATACCTTAATTACTCCTAAAGGGGAGAAAAAGGCGTTCATAAAATTAAAACCAGAGTTTAAGGCTAGGGATGTTGCAGCAAAGCTTGGAATAGTATAACTTATAACACAAACAAACAATCAGTAACTTTAAGTTTTATTCCTCCTCGCTTTAAAAAATAAGTGAGTGTTTTATTTAAATTTTTATGACGATCTAATAGACTAACAACAACTGAATAAAAGACTCGAGAGCGAGTTGAATTTATTAAAAGTTTTAGCTCATTTTTCAAATCTCCCATAAAATGGTAAGCACCTGCAATTATGCAAGATGGAAATTCGTAATTCTCTAAGATAGTTTCTGCCCACTCTTTCTCTCTTTTTACTGTTATCAAGCTCCAATTTTCTATCTCGTATCTACTTATTTCCTCTTCCTTCCTAGCTTCTAAAATTTCTAGTTTCTTTGCAATTCTCTGTAACTCAGCCTTGTCTTCCCACGAAGAAGCTGATCGAATGAGTTTCTGGAGCAATGGCTCATATTTCGAATGAATCGATCCAAGACCTCTCATGAATCTTTTGTAACTTTCAGAATGATCGTCGAGCCATATTACTTTTACTAAAGTAGTTGGATTTCTTAACTCAGAAGAAGAACTCCCCTCACAAAAGAGCACTTTTGGTTTATATTTTTGAAGAAAATTTCGAACTTTCCTCTTTCTCTCCTCGTAGATCTTATTCAATCCTTTCCAAAAGTATTTTAGTACTTCATAAGTTTCCCCATTTTCTACTGTTCTTGCATAAAGATCTTCCAATGGCCAATGAACTTCAGCCAACCCATAAAGCTCTTTCATAAATAACCTAGAGAACAAAAGATTTTTTAAACTTTGTTCTTAACTTAAATTTTTGATTATCTTCTTTAATTTTTCAAAATCTTCTATCATCTTTTCTCTTATCTTTGGAAACCTTCTTGCAGCTGAGGGATGAAAAGTTGGAAAGTAGATTCTTCCATCCTTTTCTATTGGCTTACCATGGATTTCAGAAACTTTCAGTCTTTGGTTTGGAAACAAAGCTTTAAGAGCAACATTTCCGAGCATAACTATCAACGTTGGATTTATAATTTTAATTTGTTTTGAAGTATGTGTCGTCCCGTGCATGATTTCCTCATTCGTTGGAGCCCTACTTCCAGGGTAGTATTTAACAGGAGAAGTGATGAAAACATCTTCCCTCTTTATTCCAATAAAATCCAACAACTTGTCGAGGAATTTTCCAGAAGGTCCTATAAATGGTTCTCCTTTTTTGCTCTCTTGTGGTCCTGGACTCTCTCCGAGAAAAATAATTTTTGCATTAGGGTTTCCTTTTCCAGGAACTGGTAGACCAAACTTATTTTTCTTACATTCTTCACATTTTTTTATTTCCTCTTCTACTGCTTTCAAAAGCCTTATTTTTTCTTCCATACTAATAAAATATTTAAAAGATGAAACCTATTAGTTTGAGTATCCAAAAATTATTTAGGTGGTATAGGTGGGAAAGAGAATAATTGCAAGAGCAAGAGGGAAAGGTGGCCCTCGTTATAGAGCTCCAAGCCACAGGTACGTAGGTAAAGTTAGTTATTTCCCTCTTGGAAGCATTGTAGGTAAAGTTGTAGATATAGTTCATGACCCTGGAAGATCAGCTCCTGTTGCAATTATAAGAACTGAAGATGGTAGAGAAGTTTTACACATAGCAACAGAAGGCTTACAAGTTGGAGCAGAAATAGAATACAATGGCAAAATTGCAACCGGTAACGTTGTAGAGTTAGGGAAGATCCCTGAAGGAACTAAAATATGCGGAATCGAAACTTATCCTGGTTCTGGACCGAAGTTGTGTAGAAGCAGTGGCAGTTTTGGAGAAGTTATTGGTAGAGTTGGAGATAAAGTTGTAGTCTTGCTTTCTTCCAAGAAAATAAAAGAACTTGATGCTAGATGTAGAGCAACAATAGGAGTACCTGCTGCTAGTGGAAGAGTAGAAAAACCATGGGTAAAGGCTGGAAAACGTTGGCATGCCATGCATGCAAGAGGAAAACTCTTCCCACGAACCAAGGGAGTAGCAATGAATCCTGTCGACCATCCTTACGGAGGTAAAAGTAAGAGGCCAAGGCCATCCAAGACTGTAGCTAGAACAGCTCCACCTGGAGCAAAAGTTGGTAGCATAGCAGCTAGAAGAACAGGTAAGAAGAAGGTGTAAAGTATGAAAGAATTCAGATATAGGGGTTATACACTGGAAGAATTGAAGAAAATGTCGATAGAAGAATTTGCAAAAATAGCAGATGCAAAAGTGAGAAGAAAATTAAGAAGAGGTTTAACAGAACAAGAAAGAAAACTCCTAGAAAAGTTAAGGAAAGAACCTGATAAGTTTCACAAAACTCATGTAAGGAGTATGGTAATTCTTCCTGAAATGGTTGGTAGAAAGATTGGTATTTATATTGGTGGTGGAAAAGCTGGAGATACAAGCGGAAAGTGGAAACCAATAATAATAACTCCTGAAATGATAGGTTTTAGACTTGGTGACTTTGCAATAACAATAAAGCAAGTAAAACATTCTGCGCCTGGCATAGGAGCTTCAAAAGGAAGCAAGCATTATGCAACAAAGACCTAGTGATAAAATGGAAGCAGTTGCAAGAACTACAGCAAGAATTTCTCTTAAGCATTCTGTTATATTGTGTAAGAAATTGAAAGGGAAAAAATTGTCTAAAGCAAAAACTTTCTTACAAAATCTTATAGAAAAGAAGGAAAGTATAGATGGAAAATACTATACAAAAGCGAGTAGTGAAATATTAAAGCTGCTGGAAAATGTAGAAGCCAACGCAAAACAAAAAAACATGAACATAGAAAGGCTGTTTATAAGCAAGATAAAGGCAGACAAAGGTTTCACTTTTATCCTGCCAAAATCTAAGGCTAAGTTCAGAGGGAGAAGAGGAAAAGTAACAAATTTGGAAGTAGTGGTGGAAGAAAGATGATAGAAAAAATATTTGTAAAGGCTGGTATAATGAATGTAGATCTAGAAAACTTTTTGAGGAAAAAGGTTGAGAAAGCTGGCTACAGCCATTCAGAAATAGAAAGAACCCCTTTAGGAACAAGAATAATAATCTACGTTCACAAACCCGGATTGATAATTGGTAAGTCTGGGAAAAAGATAGAAGAACTAGCAGAAGAAATAAAAGAAAAGTTTAAGATTGAAAATCCGATGATAGATGTAAAAGAAGTTGAAAATCCGATGCTGGATGCAAATATAGTTGCTTATAGAGTAGCAAAAGCAATAGAAAAGGGGATACATTATAAGAAAGTTTGTAATTATTACTTGGACCAAGTAATGAAAGCGGGAGCAATAGGTGTAAGCATTACTGTAGCAGGTAAGCTTGCCGGAAAGGAAAGATCAAGGTTCCAAAAGTTTAGAGCTGGGTTTGTCGCGCACTCTGGCGAGTATTCTGAAAGATTTGTTGAAAGAGGGCAAGCTCAAGCAATGATAAAGCCTGGTATTGTTGGTGTTGAAGTAAGAATAATGAAAAAACCTGTAGAAGAGTTTAGAGTAAAGGAAGGTGAAAAGAGTGAAAGCAAAGGAACTGAGGAAGCTAAAACCTGAAGATTTAAATAAGATGTTACAAGAATTAAAATTAGAGCTAATGAAAGAATTAAGCAATGTAAAGATGGGTAGACCTATAAAAAACCCTGGTAAAATTAGAGAAATTAGGAGAAATATTGCAAGAATTCTAACGATAAAAAGAGAATTAAAGTTGAAAGAGGGAAAGAGATAGGAATGACAGAAATCTGTACAAAGTGTGGAGCACCTTCTTCTCAAGGTATTTGCTCCAAATGTGGTTTACCAGTAGATCTTTGTGTCTGTGAGCTTCTTGAGAAGGGAGAAGAAAAAATAAAAGTGTTTATTGAAAAAAGAAAATTCAACAAACCCATAACAATAATTGAAGGAATAAAAAGTAGAGGAAAAGAAATTGCTTCTGAACTTAAACGTAAGCTTGCATGTGGTGGAACTTATAAAAACAATAGAATAGAGTTACAGGGGGATCATAGAAATAGGTTGAAGGATTTGCTTAAAAATCTTGGATTTGACGAGAACCAAATAGAAATAAGATAAATTTTTAGATATGCCAATCACACCTGCTAATTTAGTTAGGCATGAGCTTATAGGATTAAAAGTAAAGATAGCCAAATCAACAGACAAAACACAAAAAGGTTTGACTGGTAAGGTGATAGACGAAACTTACAACACACTTAAAATAGAAACAAAAAATGGGGAGAAGACTGTAATCAAGAAAAATTGTGTCTTCATTTTCGCACTGCCAAACAAAGTAAAGGTTCAAGTTGATGGAAAGCTTTTGGTTGGAAGGCCAGAAGATAGAATAAAGAAGAAATTTCAATTCTAACCTTAAAATGTTTTTATATTTTTAGATTTCAAGTTTATTAGAAGGTGCTTAAATGAAAGTTAGAAATATTGGAATAGACGTTAAACCTCCAGAAAAAGAATGCTCAGATCCGAAATGTCCATTCCACGGCCATCTTTCGATTAGAGGGAAGATTTTAGAAGGTGTGGTTGTTTCTGCTAAGCTTCCAAAGACAGTTATAGTTGAGCGCAATTACCTCCATTATGTTCCAAAGTATAAGAGGTATGAACGAAGACGCAGTAAAATTGCTGCTTATAACCCTGAATGTATAAATGCAAAAGAAGGAGATAAAGTAAGAATTGCTGAGTGTAGACCATTAAGTAAGACGAAAAGTTTTGTTGTTATAGAGGTGATTAAGTAAAATGGATTTTTCAAAATTGGATACAGGATATGCAGAAGTACTTTCAAAATTAGCTGAAAGGAGTAGATTAACCAGGAGAGAAATAGCAGAAATTTTAGACCCACATTTTCCTTACTTACCTAGGCCAGAAAAGTTGATCTACATCTTGGAAAAAGCAGACAAGTGCGTAGAAAATTTAGAAAAGTTTGGTCTAGCAATAAAGTTTAATTACAAGCGGAAAGATTATACAATACAAATTACTGAAAAAGGTTTGGAACATGCTAAAAGGTTGGTGAAAGAAAGATGAAAGCAGTTAGAGCAAAAATTACCAAAGCCTTAAACGTAGGGAGTTATTTAGTCTGTGCAGATAATACAGGTGCGAAGCTCTTGCAAATAATTTCTGTAATAGGTTATAAAGGGTCTAGAAGGAGGCAACCAAAAGCTGGAGTTGGCGATGTAGTTAAATGTTCTGTTAAAGAGGGAGATGTAAAACTTAAAAAACAAGTAGTAACTGCAGTTATAATCAGACAAAAAGCAGAATATAGAAGGAAAGAAGGGATAAGGATAAAGTTTGAAGATAATGCGGCAATTCTTGTAAATGAAAACTTGGAACCAAGAGGTACACAAATAAAAGGTCCTGTTGCAAGAGAAGTTGTAGAAAGATTTCCTGCAATAGGAAAAATTGCTAGCATGGTTGTTTGAATGAAAACAAAATCTAAAAAACCAAGGAAGCAAAGAAAAGCCTTGTACACTGCTCCTTTACACATAAGAAGGAAGCTTCTTTCCGCCCATTTATCTAAAGAGCTAAGGGAAAAATATAAGCGAAGATCATTTCCTTTAAGAACAGGAGATGAAGTTAAAATATTACGTGGAGAATTTAAAGGAAGAGTTGGTAAAGTTTCTAGAGTTGATTTAAAAAAGCTAAAAGTTTATGTTGAAGGTATAACTAGGAAAAGAACTATTGGAACTGAAGTCCAAGTACCAATCCATCCTAGTAACTTAATGATAGTAAACCTAAACTTAAGCGATAAAAGAAGAGTTGCAAAACTTGAAGGAAAACTTAAAATCCAAGAGAAGCCAAAAGAAGTTTAAACTAGGTGATAAATATAGCAAAGCTAAAAAGACTTGTAGCCCCAGAATATTGGAAGATACCTAAGAAGAAGTCAAAATGGACTGTTTCACCAAGACCAGGACCGCATAAAAAGACAGAATGCATTCCTTTGCTAATAATAGTAAGAGATTTTTTACGCTTAGCAGAAACGGGCAAAGAGGCTAAGAGTATAATCAAAAAAGGTGAAATATTAGTAGATGGGAAGCCTAGAAAAGATCATGCTTACCCGGCTGGCTTATTTGATGTAATTTGCATACCAAAATTAAACGAAACTTATAGAATAATTCCAACTTCCTACGGTTTAGATTTGCTTAAGGTGAGGAATGAAGAATCTAACTTGAAAATTTGTAAAATAGTAAACAAGACTACCCTGAAAGGAAATAGAACACAACTAAACTTAAATGATGGAAAAAACATACTTGTCGAGAAAGATGTTTACAAAACTGGAGATTCTCTCCTGATTGAATTACCTAGTCTAAAAATAGTTCAACACATCCCACTTGAAAAGAATAACATGATTATTGTTGTTAAAGGTAAAAATTCTGGAAAAGTTGGTATTGTTGAAAAGGTGTATAAAGGAGAATTTAAAAGACCTCAAAGAGTATTATGCAAAATTGGAGAAGAAAGTGTTGAAGTACCTGTAGACCATTTGGTAGTTGTTGGGAAAGATAAACCTGTAATTACAGTGATGTAAATGCAAGAAAATCCGATGCGCAGAATTAGAATAGAAAAAGTTACTTTGAACGTGGGATGTGGTGGAGATTTACAAAAAATAGAGAAGGCAAAAAAGCTTTTAGAAATTTTGACTGGTAGAAAACCTGTAGTGACGAAAAGTAGAAAAAGATCAACGTTTGGTATAGCTAAAGGGAAGCCAGTAGGTGTAAAGGTAACTCTCAGGAAAAAAGCTGCAGAAGAATTCTTCGAAAGAGTTTTAACAGCTATAGACAGAAAAGTTAAAGAATCTCAGTTTGATAAGGATGGAAACTTAAATATAGGAATAAAAGAGTATATAGATTTGCCAGGTGCAAAATATCAGCCTAGCATAGGAATAATGGGTTTTGACGTAAGCATAACTTTTGAAAGGCCTGGCTACAGAATAAAAAGGAGAAGAATACAAAAAAGAAAAATACCAAAAACGCACAGAATTAATAAAGAAGAAGTTATAAATTGGTTAAAAGAGAAATATGGTGTTATAGTTGAGTGAAGAAATGTACATGCTTGCATATTTGAATGGAATAATCTTGGAAAAGGCTGAAAATGAAGAAAACTTTGGTGTTTTCTATTTGAAAGTGTTTGAAAGGATGGAAGAAATTAAGGGAACAGAAGAAGACTTTCTCTATTTATTAGGAGAAATTGGTGGCTAAATGCCAAAGAAATTTGGTAAGGCTGCTCATCCTTGCAGAAGATGCGGAAGTACCCGTGGAGTCATAAGAAAATATGGACTTTATTACTGTAGAAAATGTTTTAGAGAAGTTGCTAAAGATTTAGGATTCAAAAAGTATTCTTAAAATATGTTGGATGAAACTCGTTTTTTCGTTGCCCTTGTAGGTTCAACAATTGCTGGTATTTACGACTTGAGAACGACAGAAATTCCTGACATAATTCCTCATTTCATGATAGCAATTGGCATACTATTAGCATTGATAGAATCAGTTATTCAAAAAAATTGTTTTCCAATCCTTCAAACTTTGCTGGTTGGTGGTTCATTTTTAGCTCTAGGTCTTCTGCTTTATTTCTTTGGACAATGGGGAGGTGGGGATGCAAAACTTCTTGGAGCCGTAACCTTTTTGCTCCCTACAAAACCTAGCTTCCTTACTTTCAACTTCTTACTACCTTTTCCCATAACTTACCTTTTGAACTTATTGTACGTTGGTGCTGGTTATATGATAATTTACGCTTTGGTACTTGCTTTCATGGATAAAAAAATAATTGAAAATTTTTTCAAAGAAGTTAAAGCCTCTTCAAGCATGTTGTTTTTAGCAGCATTCATCTGTTTTATCATATTTTTCTCTATAAACTGGTACCTTTCTGTTACATTGGATTTAGAAAAGGATTTTGTCATTCTGTTAAGAAACTCTTTCTTACCTTTAATCGTTTTCTTTTCATTAATTTTTCTTTGGAAATTTGTTAAAGTGGTAGAAGATGTTGGGTTTAAAAAAAGAATTCGTGTAAGCGAACTAAAAGTTGGAGATGTGCTGCTTCAATCTAAACGATGGGATGGAATTACAAAAGATGAACTTATGAAAATTAAAAAATCGGGCAAGAAGTTTGTCACAATAAAAACTGGAGTAAGATTCGGTCCTGTTTTCTCTTTAGCCCTTTTGTTTACACTATTTTACGGGGATATTACAATTTTCTTCTTAAAACATTTCTTCTAACTTTTTTCTAATTTTTCTATACCATTCATATAAGGTCTGAGAACTTCTGGTATAACAACACTTCCGTCTTTTTGTTGATATTGCTCTACTATAGCAACTATAGTTCTACTTGTTGCTAATGCCGTATTGTTTAAAGTGTGAACAAAACCCTTAGGTGGTTGGCCTGGCTTTTCTCTGTACCTAATGTTTAACCTGCGCGCTTGGTAGTCTGTACAATTGCTGTTAGAGCCACATTCCCTAAACTTCCCGTCAGCCATCCAAACTTCTATATCATACTTTTTTGCTGCTACAGTTCCTATTTCTCCAGTACAAACATTCACAACACGGTAATGCAAACCTAGCTTTTGATAAAGTTCTTCCGAGTTTCTTTGAAGTTCTTCATGTATTTCCCACGACTGCTCTGGTAAACAAAAAACAAATTGTTCTACCTTATGGAATTGATGCATCCTAAATAAGCCTCTAGTATATTTTCCATGTGCACCAACTTCCTTTCTGAAGCAAGGAGATATACCACAAAACTTCAATGGAAGATCATCCTTGTTTAAAATTTCATTCATGTACATTGCACCTATTGGATGTTCTGAAGTAGCTATTAAATAAAGATCTTCACCTTCCACCTTGTAAGTAACCATCTGAAAATCGCTTGGATCTATCATTCCTTCGTATGCTTTCCTGTTTATCATGTAAGGAGGATTTATTAGTATGAAGCCCTTCTTTAAAAGGTTATCAATGGCAAATCTTTGTATTGCCAAATCTAACAACACAAGCTCTTTCTTCAGATAAAAGAACTGATGGCCAGCAACCTTTGCACCTCTTTCCACATCTATTAGACCCAAATCTTGTAAAATTGTCAAATGATCTTTGGGTTGGAAATCAAACTTAGGCGGTTGTCCCCATCTTCTTATTTCAACATTATCGTTTTCATCTTTTCCATAGGGTACAGAATCGTGTAAGAGATTTGGGATGGACAATAAAAGAGACCTTTCCTTTTCCTTCAACTCTTTAAGCTTCTGCTCTTTTTCCTCTATTTCTTTAGCCACTTTTGATGCTTCTTCCATCTTCTCCTCAAAAGGCTTCCCCTGTTTTTTAAGTTCCGATATTTCTCTTGTCAGCTCATTTCTTCTTCGTCTTAGGAGATTAAGGTCTGTCTGAACTTTTCTCCAGAATTTATCAACCTCAACAAGCTCTTCAAAAAGTTTTAGCTTGCCTGGGTCTCCCCTTTTTTCCAAGTTTTTTCTCACGTAGTCTGGATTCTCTCTAACTAGTTTTATGTCTATCATCTAATTACCCTATAATTATAGATTTTAGGAGAGTATTAAATTTAAAGGAAGTTAAGCTTTAATTCTTTTTGAACAAACCTATAAAAATGGGAAGTAAGTTAGAAGGATCTATTTACGACTTCGACAACACGCTAGTACCTACAGACAAGTATATCTGGAAAAAGTTTGAGGAAATTTGCGAGTATTCTGGAAAAGAGATAAAGATAGACCGAAAAGAGTTAGAAACTGGTTCTCATTTGATAAGCTGGCTAAAAAGGTTGCATATCCCAAAATGGAAAGCTGAAGAGATATACCTATCTGAAATCCATTCTCTTAACCTTTTTCCTTATTGCAGAGAAATGCTAGAGTATGTACACTCTTTAGGCTATCCGCAAGGCATCGCCACGCATTCGCCAAGGTGTGTTGTCGAAACTGTTCTAGATAACAATAAAGCGCTGGGGTATGTAACCAAAATAGTCAGTTTTGATGAAATATTAAAGTTGAAATTAAAGCCTAAACCTGCACCCGACAGCCTTCTTTGGCTTGCTGAGCAGTTAGGTGTAAAGCCAGAAAATTGTTTGTACGCAGGTGACACTCCAGAAGATATAGAAGCTGGAAAGAGTGCTGATATGATAACTGTTGGAGTAGCATATGATAAAGGGAGAATAAAGAGACTGAGAAAAACTTGTCCAGACTTGGGTATAATGACTAGTAGCAAGCAACTCTATAACTTGGTTCGTCTTCTTTTCTCCAGATAAAGCGCTAATTTTACTCTTTAGTTAACTTATTCTGTAAAGAAGAGGAATTTATTTTTATGCATAAGTTGAAGAGAACTCTTAGCTTGTTCGAAGCGATAATGTATGGTATAGGTGTAATTGTAGGAGTTGGAGTTTATACCCTCATTGGAAAAGCTTCTGGGTTTGCTGGAAATGCTGTATGGCTTGCCTTTGTTCTAGGAAGCTTCATAGCCGTTTGCACCGGATTAAGTTATGCAGAACTTTCCTCCATGTTTCCCAAATCTTCAGCAGATTATTACTATATAATGAAAGCTTTCAACAACAGAATCCTTGCATTTCTCGTCTCTTGGCTCTTAATTTTTGCAGGACTTATGGGAGTAGCTACAGTCTCTCGTGGTTTTAGTGGATACGCTAAAGGACTTGCTAGTGCGGATGAAACTATACTTTCTATACTCCTTATAATCTTTATTTCCTTCGTAGCTATAAGAGGAATAAAGGTTTCTTCTGTGCTCAATATTTTACTTGTAACCTTAACTGTTTCAGGGTTATTGATTGTTATAGGATTTGGAATGAAACACTTTGGCTCAGTAAACTATTTTTATTCACCTTATGGAATAAATGGTGTGCTAATAGCTGCTCCCATAATCTTCTTTGCCTTTCTAGGCTTTGAAAACATTGTAAGTATTGCTGAGGAAACTAAGTCACCAAGAAAGAACATTCCTAGAGCAATAATTGGCTCTATTGCAATAACTACAATTTTGTACATTTTAGTTTCCTTATCAATTGTAAGTCTAGTGGGCTGGGAGACTTTAGCAAATTCAAATGCACCATTAGCACTAGCAGTAGAAAGAGAAAGTAGCCTAGGGAGCTTTATCGTAACGCTAATAGCTTTAACTGCAACATCGAGCACAGTTTTGGGTCTTGTTATATATCTGTCAAGAATTATTTATGGAATTGCGAAAGAAGGATCTTTACCCAAATTCCTTACACTAGTTCATCCTAAGTATAAAACGCCTTGGGCAGCTATAATACTTGTTGCAGTCTTTTCAATTCTTTTTCTTTTTTTAGGTGATATAGTCGCTACTGCGTCCTTAGCAACCTTTTCGACTTTGACAGCATTCATAGCAGTTAACCTTGCAGTAATTAGATTGAGGAAATATGATATCCGAAGAAAGTTTAAAGTGCCTATGAATTTTAGGAATTTACCCATCCCTTCTCTTCTTGGAATTCTACTCTGTTGTTTTATGCTTTCCAATGTCACTCTAGATGTTTTTAAAATAGGACTCTTGATAATTCTTGCAGGATTAATATACAGCTTTGTAATTGATAGAATATTAAAATGGCTAAAATTGGAAAAAGTTAAAGCATGAACTAGGGAAATGTCTAGAAGCTTCTAGTGTTTTATTCCCAGCGACTTGTTAGTCTTTTCTATAGATTTAAACTTATCCCTTTCAAGCTCAAACATTGCTCTTATTGCATCTATATTCTCTGGCACAACTATAGCTTCCTGATGCACCATATGGCCCCAGTAGACATCCTTACCTTTAGCAGCTACAAGCTCTTCTATAACAGCAACTTCGTACATATCACTTCTTATTCTGCCTAAATCTCTGAATTTTTCTAAAATTTTTGAAGTAGAAGTGTAACCTTCGCTCCCTTTGAAAGTAAGGATCCTAGAACCATTTCTTAGAGTTTCTAAAAGCTCCTCTGTAGTTGTTTCCCTTTTAACTTTTGCATGAATCATATGGAAGTGTGCAAGTGTTGTTGGAACTTTAACAGCCATACTCGTTATATTTAGGTTTGGTAATACAGTTTTTACATCTGGGCCATGGTGTGAAGGAACTTTTAAGTCTGGCGCTATTGCATTTATAGGGCCTTCCTCATCTTCCCAAGGGTCTGCTGCCCTTCTAACTAAAGCTGCAAAAACTTCTTCCACACCAAACTTCTCATCTATTGTGTAAATTGTTCTAACTAACGATGTTGTGTTACAACTTACAACTCGAACAGAATTTGCACCTAATGCCTTTTCATAACTTGCTATTGCTGTAAAGCTTAGATCAGCAACATGTGCTTTCTCACCACCCTGAAATACTTGCTTTACCTTGTACTTTTGATAAAGTGGTTTTAGAGTCTCGCCTACACCTGCTGTTGTACAATCTACAACTACATCAACTTTTCCTGTCGCTAAAAGTTCTTCTAAGGTTCCGTTTACTATCATTCCAGCATTTCTCATAGTTTCTAGAGATTGTTGATTGGCTGCCCAAAGATCTATTCCATACAAAGGTGCTCCTGGCTCTAAAACTGTTTTTAGAACAAAGGAAGGGGACCTTGTTGATATTCCTACAAGCTTCATGTCATTTTGTAATGTTACTGCGTGAGCAACCCTTTTTCCTATAGTTCCTATACCATTGACAACTACTCTTACCGGCATGTTCTTAATTTGTGTTTTTTCTATATTAAGCTTTTATAACACGTGGTATTTGTTCTATCAAGTCAGTTGGCAACATTCCTTCACCATATAGCTTAGCTGCCAATTCCCCAGCTTTTCCGTTTATATAAGCAGCTGCACAAGCTGCAGTCAGCTTATCTACACCCCTAGCTAAGATTGCTGCACATATACCTGCAAGAGTATTTCCAAAACCTGCTTTAGTCATTAGAGGAGTGCCGGTCTTGTTAATAAATACCTCTTTACCGTCTGAAATAACATCTACATGACCCTTGAGAATTATCGTTGCTCCCAATTCTTCTGCAACCTTTTTTACAGCTTCTACTCTCTTTTTTAAATCTGTAGAGACTTTCTTCCCTGACAAAACAAAGAACTCAAAAGAATGAGGAGTAAGAACAAAATTTTCTTTTATAATTTCTTTGTTTTTAGCAACAGCATACAATGCATCATCGTCTATTACACAAGGAATTTTAACTTCCTTCAAGAATTCTATCACAGCAGAAAGTACATGCTCATTTCTCGTTAGTCCCCCTCCTATCTCTACTGCGGTCCTTTTGTTCAGAAGTTCTAAAAGCTTACTCACATGCCTTATTTCTAGAAATTCTCCATCAAGAGGATAAACCATCAAGTTTGGTGAATGAGTAGAAATTATTCTTGTAGCTTCTTGTGGTGCAGCAATAGTTACCCAATCTACTCCTGCACGATAAGCAGCAAGACCAACCAGGACTGGTGTTGTTGGGTATATCTTACTTCCACCAACTATGAGAAGATTACCAAAATTGTGTTTTCTTGCCCACTCAGGTCTTTTCTTATAGATGGTTCTCAATAAGGATTTGGTCACAAGTTTCATAAGAAAAATTTTGGTTTTGTTAAATATTTACCTTAGTATTATTACTCCTCTTCTTCTTTTATAACCTTTCTTGTATCCTTTATACCTTTTCTTCTTTTCAGGAACTTCTATGTCGTCTAAATCCATCAGTATTGTACCCCCTTTGTAGTTGGTACATACTTAGGAGTTTTAACTTCTACAATTTCATTAACAAAATCAGCCCTTTCTATTAGTTCCTTTGGAGCATATCTTCCTGTTAAAACTAAATCTGTCCTCTTAGGAAGTTTCTCTATAAGCTCCAAAACATCTTTAACTTTCAAGAGTTTTAGATGTAAAGCTAAGCAAATTTCATCTAGAATTAGTAAATGAGGTTTCTCTTTCATCATGATCTTCTTTGCAAATTCCAACCCCCTTCTTGCAAATTCCTTATCCAAATCTTCAACATTTCTCACTACAAAAGTAGTTTTTCCATATTTTACCTTTCCTTTTTTATCGTCTATCTTTAACCATCCAGGTCTACCAAACTGATATATCTTGTAATAGGGCTTTAGCTTATTTTTTATCTTGTATTCTCCTGTATTTTTCCACCATTTTAAGAACTGAATTATTACTACTTTATGTTTATGACCAACAGAACGAAGTGCAAGCCCTAAAGCATTAGTAGTTTTACCTGCGCCAGTTCCTGTATACAGGTATACATAACCCATATCTTATTTTTGATACATACATAAATTAATTGGTGATTGAAATTCAGCTGATATTAGCAATCCTTGCACTAATAGACATAACTGCTAGCTCCTCAATCCTTTTTGGCATAAGATCAATTTCATTTTATGTTGGTTATGCTATGCTAGCAAAAGGAGGGTGGACTGTCCTAAATTCTGGAACTAATGACATAATGTTTACATTAATAGGAATTTTAGATTGTGTTACTGGCTTGCTTCTTTTATTATCTTTGTACAATTCGATCGCTTTTATAATAGGAATCTTTACAGGTCTAAAAGGAATATTTTCACTTATCTCTTCCTTAGCTTAACTCACAAACTTCACAAGTCGATATACCCTCTCTTATAGGTTTCAAAACTTCCTGTTGTCTGCTTCCCTGCCTGTAAACAGTAATGCCTAAGCATCCAAGATCGTATGCAAGCATGAAAGCCTTCTCTACATCATGAGGCGTAGCATGATAAGGAAAGTTTATAGTCTTGCTTATAGAATTGTCTACAAATTCCTGAAAAGCTGCTTGCATTCTTACATGCCATTCTGGTGAAATGTCGCTTGCAGTAACGAAGATCCTTCTTATTTCTTCTGGTATTTCTTTTATATGTTGAATGCTAGTAGATCCTAAAACTTCCTTCATGATCTTCTCATCGTAAAATCCTTCTTCTATCGCAATTCTTTCAAAATGTGGATTAATGACAATTAAATTTGTTCCAAGACTTTCAGCCACGTTTCTTATATAGCCTATGGCAAAAAGTGGCTCTATACCTTGGGAGCATCCTGCTATTTCACTTATGCTTCCAGTAGGTGCGATTGTGGTAAGAGTAGCATTTCTCATAGCCTCGTAGCCAAGTTCATCCCACCTACTTCCCTCAAAATTTGGGAAGCTGCCCTTTTCTTTTCCAAGTTCTACAGAAGTTTTTCTTGCCTCTTCTGAAATAAACTTCATCACACTTCTTGCAACTTGAAGAGCCTCTTCAGAATTGTAAGGAATTCTTAATAGAATTAGCATATCAGCAAATCCCATTACACCCAATCCTATTTTTCTGTTCCCTTTAGTCATTTCCTCTATCTTCTTAATTGGATATTTATTAGCATCAATAATGTTGTCCAAAAAACGAACTGCTAATCTAACTGTCTTTCTAAGTTTTTCCCAATCTATCTCGTACTTTCCATTCACTTTTTTCAACATCTTAGAAAGGTTTATAGAGCCTAAGTTGCAAGATTCGTAAGGCAAAAGAGGCTGTTCACCACACGGATTAGTAGCTTCTATCTCTCCTAACTTAGGTGTTGTATTGCAATGTTTGTTTATCCTATCTATGAATATTACACCAGGCTCGCCATTCTTCCAAGCCATCGTGACTATTAAATTCCAAATTGCTCTTGCCTTCAAAGTCTTTACTACAGCTTTATTTCTAGGATTAATCAATTCAAAATCCTTGTCATTTTTAACTGCATCCATAAACTTATCTGTTATTGCTACAGAAATGTTAAAGTTCCTCAATGCACCTTCCTGCTCTTTACAAACTATGAAGTCTAATATGTCTGGATGATCTACGCGTAAGATGCCCATGTTAGCTCCTCTTCTTCTTCCACCTTGTTTTATCTCTTCTGTTGCTGCATTAAAAACTCTCATGAAGCTTATGGGTCCAGATGCTATTCCACTAGTCGACCTTACTATATCTCCTTTTGGTCTTAAGCGAGAAAAGCTAAAGCCAGTTCCTCCACCTGATTTTTGTATAATTGCCATGGTTTTTAGAGCCTCAAAAATGCTTTCAATGCTATCTTCTATAGGAATAACGAAGCATGCAGACAAATTAAGACCATCAGGAACTCCTGCATTCATAAGAGTTGGTGAATTGTGAGTAACAAACCCATTTGCAACATAAGTGTTACCTCCAGGAACAAACAGATCTGCAGTGCTTGTTTCAACAATTTTTATTTCTTTTATTTTATCGTAGAACTGATTCAATTCGACAAGCTCCTTTAAGTAGCAGCTCTCTAATTCCTTAAACCTTTTCTTGTATTTCTTAAAAATGTATCTGATTACTTCTTTTCCATACTTAGTTTCTATTAAGAATCTTGCTATTTTTTTATAGAGCTTATAGTTTTTCTTTTTCAAAGATTTGTACCAATTCTTCAATCTTCTTGACTGGTTAGGAATAAAGTCTTTGTGATGTTTAGGCTCTAAAAACTTCTTTGCCAATTCTCTTTTTCTCTTGCTTAAAAAGTTTACTCTTTTGACAAATAGCTCTCCGTTCAAGTCTTTATTTATTACCAGCCTATAGCAATCTTTTCTCTTTTCAAGCTTTGAAACTATTCCCAGACCTAGCAACAAAAGCTGAACTTGGGATAAGAAATTTAAGCTAGTGGAATAAAGTTTTATAGACCTTTTGCTTACACGCCCCTCTGCCTCAAATACTGCTCTCAAGAAAGCGGAAATGCTTTTCCTCGTTCCCATTAAAATCTTTTGGGGCACAGTTATTTGGGTAGAACTTGAACTCTTAGAAAGGTTATTCTCTTCCAAGAATTTTATCAAATCCGGGCTAAAAACACTAACCAAAAAACTATTCTTCCCTTTGCTTTTTTCAATTCTAGCATTAACTCCAAAGACTGCCTTAAAATCCTTACGCAACCTCTTGGCAACATCCTTGTCTTTGCTGTTAACTGCCAATTCTATGGTATTTGTAGCTCTTCTTACGTATCCATCAGTAAGGAGATAACCTACTATTTCAGCTAACTCTGGCACTAACCGAGCAGGATAAATGATGGATCGTCTCCCTTTCTCCTTTACTTCTGGTGTTGTGAGAAATGGTTCTTGCTCAGTAAAAATGAAATCTTTTTGAATAGCAAGGTAGTCTTCTTTCCCTATATTCTTTAACTGTTTCCAAACATATTCACCATTTTTATCTATAACTCTAAAGAAATGTTCTGGTGTAGCAGTTATTGAAAAGCCGTATGTAGTTGTTATTTTCCACGCCACTTTAGGACCGTTTGAGAAGAAGAATACAGCATCTCTTGTTCCTTTATCAGCTGCAACCTTTTCCTTTATTTCTGAAGTTTTTTTAGAAATATTTCCAAGCTCTACTAAACCATTTTGTGTTGGGATAAGCGTATCTGTAGATAGACAATTTGGTAGAAACTCTAGATTTGTCATCATCCTATAAAACTCCTCTTCTAGATTCTTAATGTATTCCTCATCCTTTCCGTACATTCTTTCAACTTCTGCTATAGCCTTAGCAACTCTTCTGAACATTTGGCCAGTAGACTCTATTATCTTACCACCAACATCTTTTCTCAAGTATCTAGCTGCAAGAATTAGGAGAGCATTTGTTGGTAATTTTAATTCATCTTCTACCCCTAGCATCGCCTTTATCCTTCTTGCTTCTGCCCTCTTCTGCCTGTATAGAATATAAGCTTTGGCAGTCTTGTAATGTCCATTCTCTACAAGAACCTTTTCTACAAGATCTTGAACTTGTTCAACAGTTGGAATTTCTCCTGGCTTTAATTGTTTTTCCAAAAGCTCTACAACCTGATTAGTAAGCTTCTCTGCTATTGACCTATCTCTTCCACCAACTGCCTGAGCAGCCTTAAAAATCGCATTTGTAATTTTTTCAGGATCGAAATCTACTATCCTTCCATCCCTTTTCCTTATCTTAGAAATCATATCATTAGTTTGTTGTACCAATTTTAAAATTTTTTCTATTCTAGAAATGATGTTTCAAATCTCACTCTTCTATACCAAAATCTTTTGGAGTATACTTGAAATCAGAATCTGACTTTATTTGCTTTCTTTCTTTTAAGACCTCTCTTGCCAATAACATGAAAACTGTTGCTAGAGATCTTTTACCTTTATTGTTCATAGGAATTACTAAATCTATATTTTTTGTTTCGTGACAAGTATCGCATAAGCCAACTATTGGAATTCTAGCTTTTACTGCCTCTTTTATAGCTTGCTTATCTATAGCAGGATCTACCACAAGCATTACATCAGCCTCAAAATAATCTTTATAATGGGGATTTGTGAGCATTCCAGGCATGAACCTGCCTAACACAACTTTTGCTCCTACAAGCTCACCAAATTTTTTAATAGCTTCTTGTGCTAGAGATTTTCTACTTGCAACTACAATATTCTTCTGCCTTGCTAAAAATCTTGCTGCTATCCTAATTCTTTCGTCTATCTTCTTAAGATTTAGGACTGCAAGCCCATCGGCCCTTATTTTGTATATGAACTCTTGCATATCTTTTGTCTTTTGTTTCATTCCTATATGGATACCAGAAGCAAAGTATTGCTGCTTACTTAAGAGTAGTTTTGCCATTTAAACACCTCTTGACTTTTTTCCGGCAGAAGTTAAGCCACGAAAAACTCTACCTTTATGAGCTGGTTTACATATCCAGTTAATTTTCGGATCGTTTTTTATATTTGGGTGATGAGGATCTACCAATATAACTTCGAACCATTTGTAAGTACCGTCTTCACCAACATAATAGCTATTTAAAACTTCAAGATTTGGAAACTTTCTAGCTGCCTTTTCTTCTGCTTGCCATTGTAAACTTTTACCAGGTGTAAATTTTACTAGTCCTGCCTTACTTGGTTTTCTCCCACCTCTTCCATACAATGGTCTTCTCCTACCTCCTTTCCTTACTCTAACTCTACACAAGACAAAACCTTGCTTTGCTTTATAGCCAAGGGCTCGAGCTCTGTCTAGACGAGTAGGTTTTTCTATTCTTTCGACTACCTTTTGTTTTCTCCATATCACTAGTTTTGAAGCCAAGTTTTTCTTCCAATTCTCTCTCAAATATTGATACAATCCCTTTACCATATTCATCGATATTTGTATTGTTTTAACTTTAAAGCTTAAAAAGGATAACCCAAACCTAATGAGAATAAATAAACATCAAACATGTCTTTATTCGCCACATTTATATAAGAGATTTCATACCCTCTTTTTACTGGTGTGATAGTAAGTTCTGAAGCTCTTTTCTTGGAAGCAAAGAGTAATAGAGAAATGAGGAGCATTCTTTCGTCATCCCCAACCCCACCATCAGTAAAATTAGCAATCCAAGCAGTATTATAAGCTGGTGTACTTTTTAATATTACTCCTGGTATTATTCCACCTGTCTCTGTCGTATTTTCTGCTTGAATCAATACTCTCCTATAATCATTATCGTCTGGAACTATTACATAATATCTTCCCCACTTGTTTACTAAGCCAGCAGCTACAGCATGCTCAGGTGGTCCGTTGCCTGGCTTACTTGGGTCTATCTGATATCCAAACTCATACCTGATAAAATCGTAAAACTTATATCTTGGTCGGAATGTTATGCCAATTTTTCCTTCTCGAACATAGCTTAATAAGAAAGTAAAATTTTCACTTTGATTGTAAAGGTTTGGCAATTCAAAAGTTTCCCCTATGTTAACTTTTAAGTCAGCAGTACCATTCCAATCTGTGTCAAAGTAGACACTACTAAAGTTGCAAACCCAGAAAGAATAAGCATAAGGTGCTTCAACATTTTGGTCTCCTGTTTGATAGATATAAGATTGTATCTTAAAGCTTCCGTTGCTTAAGTTTAAGCAGTAGGGGGAAGGTAAAGAACCTTCTGTTTGAATATTACCTGCTGGTAATTGAGTAGTTAAAATCGGGGCTGGAATGTGATAAAAATATTTCCAAGGTTGATAAATTACATCAGTAGCATTGCACGGCTTTTCGTTGCAATCTGCAACTCTAAACTTGTCGTATTCAGAGAAGCGAGAAGTTTCTGTAATTGTTGTGTTATCTACTCCAAATATTTGCTTCGTCCCTGCGTCCAGTAAACTGGCATTTAGGTCAGAAATCTCGACTATCCCATTTCCATTGCTAAGATAAGAATTTAACATACTTGCATAATTCGTAAGATTTCTATATCCCCAAATTAAGAGAAGATCGGAACCAAAATAGCATGGATTAACAATACCAAGATAAGTTGGACAAAACTCAAATTTAATAGGTCTATCATTTACTTCAAGCCCGTAAGTCCAATTGTTTAGGATATTTATTTCTTCATCTGTACAATTACATGCAACAACTATTTTTTCCTTGGGCGTGCCTTTAGTTTCATACCAAAAAACTGTATTGTTCTCCAAAATCGTTTTAGATAAGAAATTTGAGAGTAAGTTCCTATCAAATGAAGCATTGTAAAGTATACCAAGTCTATCTGCAGTAGTTATCGAATCCCTTAGTTTTAATAATGCATCAGCAGTATCCCAGCCAGTCTCGTAAGAAAAAGATGGAAAGAAAATTGTTAAGGTTATTATCAAAATTATAATGGTTGAGATTGCTTCTATAATAGAGATTTCACCGCGCATCTCACCACATCCTTACAGTTATTTTAACGTAAGATCCTGAATCTAAAGCTGCTATCCTATTTACTTCTGCTACATTTTCTCTTGAAATCCTAGTAGGAGGTGAGCAACTTGCTAAAATTGTGTTAGAAGTTAAGTTAGTAATGCTAATTTCGAATTGATAATCTTGTGATACTCCTAGCTTTTCAGCAACAGAATTGTAGTCTGAAGAACACATTTGGCTAAAGGCTTGTATTTTACTGGTAGAAATTAAGTTTGTCGTATTCGTCAACTCGCTGGAAAGGCCTATTCTCCTTATTTCAACAGTAGATGGAGATTCTTCTCCTCCTATGCTTGTTGTTGGTTCTGGAGAAGTATATTTTCTGTATAAACCATAATCCTCGTATGTATTACTTACTTCCATGGTAATGTTATCTGGAAAGTCAAACGTCAATAGTACATTATTAGATGTATCTAAAATTTTAAGCCAATCAACATCCACCATAACAGTTTGACCCGTCCATGCATCTGTAAGTCTTATCATGAGAGTAACATAGCCACTAGTAAATGTTGAAAGGTCTAAAATGTTAGACGTATCAGTTCTCCAACCAAGCCAGCCGGTTGGAGCGCCTAATGGACCTGGATAATGAGTTGCTTCAACATTAGTGAAAAGATTTTCAATGGAGCCTATTGAGAGCGATTGTTCTCTATTAAGTTCGGTATCGAGTACAAGAACTTTAGCAAGTCCCAAATCTCTAGAGTCGGAATATGAGTAATAAACGTTCCAATAAACCTGTACCTTTTTGCCATTCAAATAGTTTTTAGGAATAACAATAAAAACATAGCCTTGCCCTAATGAACTTGTGCCAGCAGTATAGCTGTCTATACGTATGACTGATCCAGTAGGCTTGGAGAAAGTTATAGCAGGATAATAACTTGTAGATGTTCGGTGTTCTCGTAGTTGCCATAAATCAAGATTTTGTGGGTTATCGGCCCTTGTTGCGCTCGGATTTCCATAGAACAAATATATTACTTTTGTCGAACTTCCAGGAATTTGGGGAACTTTTACCCAAATTTTTGTGTTTGCAGAATTACAGCCCGATTCTATCCAATAACTTATCAAATTTCCTTCTGAATCTGTAAACCTTATATCACTACAGCTCTGATTCATCTTTCCTTGAGAAATTAAGCTTGCAGTATCTAGATTAACTAGAACTTGATAGTTAGTTAAAGTGTTTGGATTAGCAGTGTTGTCTATAGTTATTGCTCGTCTATATCGCCAACCTGTTAGCCAAGAACTTGTCTGAGCCCAATTAATTGGTTCTCCTAAGTCGTTCACTAGAAGCTCAGATATTTGATAAGCCTCTGTTTTTAACATTCTAATTCTCATTTCTCTTCTGTAAACTGAAGTAACAGAAATTGTTTGGAAAACTATGTAAAGTGCAAACATAACAAACAAAACTAGAGAAAAATAATATTCGAAAGAGACTTGTGCCTTCATACTCCCAACAACCCCAGCCTTGATAAGAACATGAATGAAACTAAAACTATCACGCTAAGTATTAAGCTATGTTTCAATCCTGCCATTATAGAATTTTCGCTTACTTGTCCTGCAACTAAACCAGCAAAGAATGCTTGAATGAAAGCCATGTAGAAGAAAAGTGAAGCATAGTAAGAAGCTACTCCAGCTTTTATTCCAAAAATGTTTGTCGAAGTTATTTCAAAAAGTGCACATATACTACAAGCTCCAGCCGTGCAAGCATCACAAGGATTCGTTAAACCAACTTGCTGACCAAGGACTGTAGAAGAAAAGATAGGAATTAGCAATCTACTTATGAAAACAATTATTACTATGAAGATAAGGGTTATCGCATATATTATTATCATGTGCTGATGTAAAAGGCTTTTCTTTTCCTTTTCTGCTTCCTGTAAAGTTATCAAACTGTCTGCAACAGCATCTATAACAGATACTATATCGCCCCCAGCTGTATAAGACTCCTCTATTATTTTAACTGCCATATACAACCTTTTACTTCCTTTAACTCTTTCAGCAAATTGATCTAGAACTTTAGTAACGTTTAGCCCCCAGCTTATTTGATTAGACATTCTCTTTAGTTCTAGGCTTAACCTACCATACCCTATTTTACTAGTTTCTTGGATCGCTCTGTAAAGAGGCATTCCAGAGCTTATTGCTTCTGCTAAATCGCGGAGAAAACTTGGAAACATTGCCTCCATTTCTTTTATATCTCTGTACTTTTGATACTGATAGAAAAAGTATATGAAAGTTACGCACAATGTAGAAATTATCAAACCATTTGCTAAAACACCTCTATCATTAGTCAAAATTCCTATTAAAATCGATCCTATAAACACTCCCAAAGAAATCATCAGTAGCTTTATTTCTCTTCTAATCTCACTCACCTCCAGGCGTTGCTGTCTTTACCAAATAGATTAAAAGAATCGAGACTAGAGGTATTACTACAAAAATCATCATGAACTGTAGAGGAAGTACCATAGCCCCTCCTCCACCTATTCCTGAAATTATTGCAGTAAGTATTGTAACAAATATGCTTCCTAGAATTATTGCAACTAGATAAATTTCCAAGTATATCGTAAGACTGTGAGCAAAATCTCTCAGCTTTCTTCTATATTCGTTCATCATGTTACTTGATTTTTCTCTCAAGTATGAGTTTAAGTCACCACCAGCTCTTATCACAGAAAGGATTCCATAATAAATTTCGCCTAATTTTTTAGACGGAGATCTTTCTATAGCACGTTCTAATGCGGTATTTATATCCAAGCCAAACATCTCAACATCTGTGTTTATAGAGTTTATCTCTTCTACTATCTCCTCTTTACCAAACTTAGAGAACATTTTAAAGATTTTGGGTAAAGGTAGTTTTGTACTTGCTATAGTTGAGAGGTAAAGGAGAGAGAAGTGTAAAGTGTCGTCTATTTTCTTTTCCCTATCCCTAATCAAAAGCTTCGGGTAGTTTATGTACAAATAAAAGAAAAGAATAGACAGAAAAACTGATGTAGTAAATGCGGTAAAAAATGCAAAGGCGAAGCTCTTAAATAAGAGTCCATAAATTAAGGAGAAAATGGGTAACTCAAACAAAAACACTATTAAGGCTGTAAACATGGATTGCGAAATAAATTCTTCTGCAGAAATTTTTGATTTCGATTTCTTTAAATCAGATTTCAAATCTGGAAAATAAATGGAAAGCTTGCTTGCATACCCGCTGAAAAGCCTGTAAGCAGTCCTTTCATAAAAACCCATCAACTTTCACCCATTGCTACTGCTAGAACTCGATTGGGTGAAGTATAATAAAGGTTTATTACCTGGTACACACTCCTATAATCTGTTATGTTCCTCTTTTTCATCCATTCTAGAACCAACATTCTTCTTTGCAATTCGTCTACAATCTCTTGCTCAGGTATACCAAAAGCTTTTGAAATTTTTTTTAGAGTTACGCTTTTACCTTGAACATCAAACTTGTCTGTAAAGGAATTCCATTTTAGTACTGTATTAACGATTGGTCTTTGAGTTTCAAAATCGAATCCTACAACTTCAACAACTTCGCTCACCCTTCTAACAAACTTTTCCCTATATCTAGCACGAACAAGGAAAACTATTAGGTCTAGGCTCGCAACTAGCGCAGGTGGTAAAGCTATTGGCTGTGTAGTCAGTCTATCAAAAAGTTTGTTCATATCTTCTGCATGAACTGTTGCAAGAGATGGGTGGCCTGTAGAAATTTGCTGGAAAAGTATGTAGGCCTCCCTGCCTCTAACTTCACCTACAACTATATAATCTGGTCTTTGTCTTAAACTTTCTCTTAGCAAGTCAAACAAATCTATTTCACCTCTTTCTCCCTTTCCTATTACAGTTCTTGCAACTGTAGGAACCCAATGTGGATGCGGTAATCTGATTTCTGCAGTATCTTCTATAGAAACAATCTTTTTTTCTGGTCTAATGAAAAGTGAGAGTACATTTAGTAAGGATGTTTTTCCTGTAGCAGTTCCACCAGAAATAAGAATGCTTCTTCCATAATCTACCGCTAACCAAAGAAATGCTAAAGTCTTTGCATCTACTGTTCCATAATTCATTAAGTGGACTGGAGTCAGAGGTTCTTCAGTAAACTTCCTAATAGTAAAATTGCTTCCTTTTCTTGCTATGTCTGTAGCTAAAGTTGCTTGCAAACGTGAACCGTCTGGCAAGGTTCCATCCACCAAAGGTTCGGCAACTGAAATGGCTTTACCACAAAGTTGAGCTAGTCTAATAATAAAAGAGTCCAACTCTTCGGAAGAAGGAAAAACAACATTAGTAACTATAGAGCCAAGAGTAGGGTCTCTATGATAAACGAAAAGTGGTAGATTTACCCCATCACAAGATATATCTTCTATATTTGGATCTTGCATCAAAGGTTCTATCCTACCTAGTCCTATAAAGTCTCTATTTATGTAATAATCTAGTATTTCCCTTTCTTCTGGTGTAATTTGAACTTTGAAGTACTGTAAAAGGTTGCTTACTTGTCCCTTTATGTACTCCCTTGCCTCTGTTGCTCCTAGTTTAGAGAAATCAACTTCCAGCTTTTGCTCTAAAAGTTCCTTAAGCTTATTCATCAACTCTTTTAACTTTGGACTCAATGGTGGTTCAACTACCTCATAAACATACCTACTATTCTTTTCGTCCCAGAAGATCTTAGCATAAGCAAAAATCTTTTCCCCTTTTTTCGGACTTCTTGGAATCAAAGGATATACAATTGGTTCCTTTTTAATTCCTATCTCTTCCTTTTTACTCAGCTTAACTTTCTTAGTTTCTGTCGGAATTTCCAAGCCTTCTTCCAATTTCACTTCTGGAACTGGTGGTTTCTCTGCCTCTTTTGGAATTTCTAAACCACCTAACATTGGCTTTATTTTTAGTGGAACCTCTATTATGCCTCCTGTCGATTTTATTGCTAGAGAAACTCCTACAGGTCCTTCCCCCTCTGCAATAGCCTTCTTTTCCTCTTCTACAACTTTTCTTGCTCCCCTAATTAGCTTTCGAGCTACGATTTTGCCTATCTTCATTAACTTATCCCTAAAATATTTTTATTTTTTTCTAGTGTTAAAGTTATAGGCTTGATAGAATAAGAAAATCCGTTGAGTAGAAAGGTGTAGTTTAAGTTGTGCAAAGAAGAAGAATGATTAGCTCCCCCTGGTTGGGTAATTACATAAGACTGATTATTTGTAAAGCTTATTTCTGTATAGTAACCTCCTGTCATGTTTTGCAATTTAAAAGAAAGTTCACCATAATCGCATATTTTGCATCCCAAAAGGCTTATAGCAACTGATGAAACATAGCTATTTACCAAAGTTCTGTAACCCCTACCTACATCTTCCCTAAACATGTCAGACTGAAGCTTGAAAAAATATCCTATCGCGCCTAATATCGTTAAACCTAAAACGAAGAAAATTGTAAATTGTATTACAGTTGTTTGAGCTTTCATCCTAAAAGAATATTAACTCTTGTTACAGTTAAACCTTGAGGTGTGGTAGTTACTGAAGCTCTAGAAATGCGTAATGTTTTAGTAGTAGAAGCTGTTGGACCTACTGGTTGCAATTCTATTCTTTGTCTCCTAGATTGTGTAGGGTCAGTTGGGTCTATAAGGTCTCTAAACCAAACTTTATAAGTTATGTTATATCTATCTCCTGCAAGATCTGCACGAGCACATGTAACAAAGGAATTGCTACCTAAGTAAGCAGGTTGTAAAGGAGTTTCACAACTTCCAGGCGTGATCACAACCCAAGTTCCAACTGCTTTTATGTTAGTAGCTTTACTAGAAAAGGTAAATTGAATAGAATTGTCAGTAGTTGAAATAATCCACAAACCATCTACATCCAACTTAAACACTTCTTCTCCACCTCTATTAGCAACACTTACTATTTTCCCTTGCAAGGAGTTTGGATTACTCGGGTCAAAGTATCCAGCTACCCTTTCAGTTATAGCTTCACCTTGCATCTTTTGGATCAAAGGCAAACCCCAGAAATATGCTATAGAAACAAGCGCTATAGCTATTAACACTACTAGAACAGCAGCAATAAGTTCACTAACACCTTTCATATTTATACTGTTGGTTTAGGCGGTAATAAAGGTTTTTTAATAGTTATTGATGGCCTTCTAAGTCTCTTTTCCAATTCTTCTAAAGTTGACTGGACAGCTTGGTTTGATTCTACCATCTTCTTTGTCATTTCTATCAATTGATCCAACTTTTGGGCTATTACAGGGCTAACACCTTCTTTTGATGCTACTTCTTCCTCTGCAGAAGCCCTGATAAAGTTTATAAGTTCTTCAACTTTTGAAGTCAAATCTTCTAATCTAGATGGAAGTTTGGAAAGTTCTATCCTTAATGCATCGTTAGCTTTTGCTAGTTCATCAACAATCTGTTGATTCATTCTAACTATATCCACAAGCTCCTTGTAAAACTCTTTCGAATCTATTCTAGAAGCTTCCAACTCTTCTATCCTTTTTTCCAACTTCCTTAAAGGAGAAACAGGAATTATCTCTACTTCTTCAGTCTCCACTGGCATACTTAATATTTTAGAATTTAAGTTAATAAAAGTGATAGATTTTAGTATTCTTCTCCTTCGCTAGGAGGAGTTTTAGGTGGAGTTTCTTTAGAAAGCTTTCCAGCTGCTATTACATCGTCTATCCTTAGTATCATCTCAGCAGCTTCGGCTGCTGAAATTATTGCTTGTCTTTTAACCTTTAAAGGCTCTACTACTCCATACTCAAAAGCATCTTCTATCTTTCCTTCAAATATGTTTATGCCATAGGTAATTTTTCCTTGTTCATGAGCAGCTCTTAGCTGAACAAGAATGTCTATTGGGTCTAGACCTGCATTTTCAGCCAACGTCCTTGGTACTATTTCCAAAGCATCAGCAAAGGCTTTTATTGCCAGCTGTTCCCTTCCGGAAAACTTTTCTGCAAACTTTCTCAATCTTTTAGCCAACTCAGCTTCTGGAGCACCTGCACCTGGAAGAATCTTTCCAACTTCTACTGCTGATGCTACAGCACCTATTGCATCTTCTATACTTCTATCAACTTCGTCAACAACATGTTCTGTGCTACCTCTTACCAAAATAGTTACTGCCTTCGGATCTTTACAGCCTGTCACAAAAACTACTTCTTCTCCAGCTATCTTCTTCTCTTCTACCAGCTTGGCATAACCTAAATCTTCTTTTGACAAGTCTTCCAAGTTTGAAACTATTCTCCCGCCAGTTGCTCTTGCTAACGCTTCCATATCGGATTGCTTTACTCTTCTACAGGCAAGTATTCCTTTTTTAGCTAAGTAATGCTGAGCAACATCATCTATACCTTTCTGACAAAATACTACATTCGCACCTGTTGCAGCAACCTTTTCTACCATTTCTTTCAACATCTTTTGCTCTTGATCTAGAAAAGCTTGCATCTGTTCTGGGGATGTAATTCTTATTTGTGCATCTGTTTCAGGCTCTTTAACTTCAAGCGCAACATCTAACAATGCAATCTTTGCATCCTTTACTACTTTTGGCATTCCTGGATGCACTACTTCCTTGTCTATAGCTATTCCTCTTATCAACTCTGTTTCTTCAGAAGAAGCTCCATGCTTCTTCAATCTTTTTATGTTATCTGTGTCCACAACAATCTTTCCATCCTTCTTCTCTGCCACACTTTTTACTGCTTCAACAACTAAAGCTGCCAGCTTTGGAGATGCCCTCTCTACAGACTTTCCAGACATAGCAGTGATTGCAATTTTTATCAAGTCTTCTGTGTCATCAAGAGTAACTGGCCTGGCAAGCTCCTCTAAAATTTTTAAAGCCTCTTCCTTAGCAATCTTAAAACCTTTTGTTATGACAGTTGGGTGAACTTCTTGATCTAAAAGCTGTTCAGCATTTTTCAAAAGCTCGCCTGCCAAAATAACAGAAGTAGTAGTACCATCTCCAGTTTCCTCGTTTTGCGTCTTTGCTACTTCAACCATCATCTTTGCAGCTGGATGCTCTATTTCCATCTCTTCCAGAATAGTTACACCATCATTTGTAATTACTATATCTCCTATGCTGTCTACAAGCATTTTATCCATTCCTTTAGGGCCTAGAGTAGTTTTGACAGCATCAGCAACTGCTTTAGCAGCCGCTATATTGTTACGTTGAGCATCCCTACCAGTGGTACGTAAAGTACCCTCAGGCAATATTAAAACTGGTTGACCTCCTAGTTGGCCTATCATTGCTTGAGCCATATTTAAAACACCTACTTTTATATACGTACATTCATATATTTAAATTTTTGCCTAAAGAACAGAAGATTCTATTACTTTTACGAAATCCCTTTTGTCCATTCTCTCTAGATCAGATTCTAGGATTATTGGTAAGTCTTTCAAGTATTTTTTACCTTCTCTAACTATAAACAAACTTTTTGCCGAAGTAACTTCTGTCATCTTTTTGAAGTGCTGTAGGCTTTCTAAGATTTTCTCCTCATCTTGATACAAGCCTGTTATAAAACTCCTTTTCTCCCTTCCCACAATCTTGAAAATTGTAGAACGAACAGGGGAATTTTCTATTTTCATTCTATTAAACTGAGCAGCCACTTTCTTTTCAAAACTATCTTTTGGTTCTAAATAAGCTGGTTCTGGACATTCCAATCTCACATTAATTCTTAGCTTTGTGTTCAACACTTCCTCCATCTTTTCCACATGTCCTATCGTAGGATTTACACGCTTGTGCTCAATCTCGTATAAAGCCTTCTTAGATATGCCTATCTTCTTTGCCAATTGTTCAAGCGTGTAATTGTTTTCCAATCTTTTTTTCCTAAGCAGCTCTGTATCTATCTCTACTGTATGTCTACCCTTAGCAGCTTTTACTGATGGGAAGTTGTTATCGATTATAGATTCTAGCAATTTAGGAGTTACGACTGATGTAAAGAAACGACTGTAAACTATATTGTCCTGTAGTCTAAATCTTGTAGATCTCAAAGCCACTATTAATGGGTATGCTGAAAGGAAATACGCTAAACTTCTTAAGCTGTAAGCAGTTTCTTGTGAAATACAATCCACATTGAACAGAACTTTCAGCAATAACAAATATTCTCTCCTAGCAGCAATATCAAAACAGCCGTTAGTTACGAATACATCAAAATCTTTCTTCCTTAACATTTCCGCTACTTGTCTAACGAGCAAAAACTTATTAAACATTCTCTCAATAATTTATTGAGAGAAAAAAATATTTATTGGGCGAGTAGCTTAGCCTGGTGGAGCACAAAGGTGTTCAATCGCCTTATATGGCAGCTAAGCTAGCGAGGGGTCGAGGGTTCAAATCCCTCCTCGCCCATTTTAAATTGGAAAGAGGTAATAAACGTTATGGAGAAAAGGTACGAATTCTGGACAGATAAACTAGCAAGAGAGATCGTCGAGAGGAAAAAATTTTATTTTATTGATGAAGAAGTACCGAGATTTAAAAAATTTATCGTGAAAAGTGCTGCCTCTGTTTCAGGTGTACTCCATATAGGGAGGTTAAGCGATACTATTAGGAGCGAGGCTGTATGTCTTTCTCTAAAGGAAGCTGGATTTGATGCAGAGCTTATATGGGTTGCTGATAATGTAGATCCTCTGCGAAAAATACCTGCAGGAATACCAGAAAGTTATAAGGAGTATATTGGAGTACCTGTTACTGAAGTGCCAGATCCTTTTGGTTGTCATAAGTCCTATGAAGAACACTTTAGGTTAGCTTATCTTGAAGTTGTTAATCAATTTGTTAGGACTGAAATGAGGGTTTTTTCGATGCGAGAAGAATACTTGAAAGGAAGTTTTAGAGAAGAAATAAAGACCATCCTAGAAAATTATGAAAAAATAGTTGAAATCCAAAATAGAAACAGACCAAAAGATAGACCATTGCCAAAAGATTGGAGCCCATGGCAACCAATTTGCAAAAACTGTGGCAAGATCATTACAGCAAGGGTAACAAAAATAGAGAATGGAAAAGTACATTATGTGTGTAAAGACTATGCATTTAAAACAACTGTTGCAAAAGGTTGTGGATACGAAGGGGAAGATAATCCATTGCATGGAAATGGTAAGTTGATGTATAAAAGTGAGCTTGCTTCTCAATGGTACCATTGGCAAGTTTGTTCCGAAGGATTTGGCAAAGAATATATGGTTCCTGGAAGTGCTTTCTGGATAAACGGTGAGATAGTAGAAAGAATTTTTCATTTTCCAATGCCTGTGCCTATATTCTATGAGCATTTGGTTGTAGATGGTAAAAAAATGTCAGCATCTGTAGGCAATGTTGTATACCCTGCTGACTGGTTAAAAGTTGCAACCCCAGAACTGCTTAGGCTTTTATTCTTGAAAGATCCTATGAGAGTGAGAGATTTTAAATGGATCTACATACCAAACTTGATGGAAGAATATGAAAGGTTAGAAAAAATTTACTATGGAATAGAAAAAGTGGAAAATAAAAGAAAAGAATTAAACCTTAGAAGGCTTTTCGAGCTAATCCAAGTTAAACCATTGCCAAAACAAAAGCCTTTCAGAATATCTTACGATTTTGCTTGTGTACTTGTCCAAATTTTACCAAAAGAGAATAGAACAGAAAAAGTGATAGAAATTTTGAGAAGAGTACAAAATATTGAAAATTTGTCAGAAGAGGAAAAGATTCTACTTGAACAAACTCTTCGACAAGCAGAAAATTGGGTAAGACTTCATGCACCAGAAGATATTAAGATAAAAATATTAGAAAGTGTTCCAGAAGAAATTAGGAACGGATTAAGTGAAGAGCAAAAGGCTGCTTTAAAGAAATTAGGTGAGTTTCTCCAAGTAGATAGAAAAGATGAAGAAATAAGAGAAGAAATAAACAGAATTTCAAAAGAATTGAAAATTGAAGTTCCAAAAATTTTTGAAGCTGCATATAGTGTATTAATCGGTAAACCGTTTGGACCAAGGCTGATTCCGTTCGTAAAAAGTTTGGACAAGAAGTTTGTAGTAGAAAGGTTTACTGAGTTAAAGTAGGAAGGTTGTTTGGATGGAAATAGAATCAAAAATTTTTAAAAATGAGGAGGTTCTAATGCCTGAATATCTACCAGAAATTCTACCGCATAGAGAAAATCAAATAAAAATATTGGCAGAAAATCTTTTGGCAACATCAAAAGGGAGAAGAGAGAACACTTTTATTTTTGGTCCTCCAGGAATAGGAAAAACTGCAACAGTAAAATATGTGTTTAGAGAGTTTGAAAATTACTCTGGCTTAAAGACTCTGTACATTAACTGCTGGGAATATGGAACTGCTACAGCAGTTCTTTCCCACATTGCTTTAAGCCTAGGAATGTTTGTACAAAGACATGGATGGTCAAAAGATGAAATAATAACAAGACTTGTAGAAGGTTTGAAAAAGTGGGGGAAAGGTGTTGTAGTTTGTCTTGACGAAGTTGATCAGCTGATTTTCAAAGACAGCTCTGTCCTATACGACCTCATTAGGATAGATCAATATGTGAAAAATCCTCTCACACTTATTTTCGTTTCAAACAACCCTCATGTCTTTGCTAAAGTAGAGCCGAGAATAAGAAGTAGTTTATCTATAGAAGAGATAGAATTCAAACCTTACACGCTTCAAGAAATGAAAGATATATTAGAGGAGAGGGCAAAACATGCTTTTACTGCTGTAGAAAAAGAAGTTGTATTACTTGCTGCAAATCGTGCTGTCCAAATGGGAGGAGATGTAAGAGTTGGTCTAGACTGCTTATTGAAAGCTGGAAGATTAGCAGAAAAAGAAAATGCTGAATTAGTAAAAGTAGAACATGTGAAAAGAGTTCTTAAGGATGTCGAACCTGTAAAGCCGAAGATCCTTAGAGAAAAAATAAGCGAACATGAAAAAATTTTGTTAGATATTTTGGAAAAGGAAAAGAGTATTCCTTCCGGCGATCTTTACAGAAAGTATTGTGAAGTATGCCCAGAACCAATAAGCGATAGAGCTTTTAGAGACCTCCTAAGGCATTTGCAAGAGTTAAAGCTAGTAAAAGTAAGAAAAGGGAAGCCTGGAAATTTGAGGATAGTATCAAAAATATAAAGGTAGTGAATACCGAAAATAATATAGATAGCGGGGTGGAGCATAGCTCTGGATCTTCCAGAGCTCTCGAAGCCTGGAGTGCTCGTCGATGGTTCAGCGAAAGGCTCATAACCCGAAGATCTGGTTGGTAACTCCAACTAGACGGGAAGTCGTAGGTTCAAATCCTACCCCCGCTATCCTTTTTCTTAAAACATAAGGTTTGAAGAATACAAAGAATAAAAGTGAGGATCTTCCTTACCGGCTTGCCAGGTTGCGGAAAATCAACTATTCTACTGAACGTAATCGAAATTCTTAAGCAGAAAGGAGTGAAAATTGGTGGAATAATAACTCCTGAAAAAAGGGAAAAGGGGAAAAGAATTGCTTTCCTAGTTAAAGATGTTTATTCGGGAAAAGAGAATTTCCTAGCTAAACTCCAAGCTGGAGAAAAGAACAAACTAAAAGTAGGAAAGTATGTGGTTTTTAAAGAGGAATTTGAAGAGATTGCCTTGCCTGCTCTAGACTTTGCTTTAAAAAATTGTGATATAATAGTTATAGACGAAATTGGCAGAATGGAAAGCTTTTCTGAGAAATTCATGGAAGTTGTAAAGGAAATACTTGAAAGCGATAAACCAATCTTAGCAGTTGTTCACAGAAAATTCGTCAAAAATTTTCAAACCTTTGGAGAAATAGTCTGGGTAACGAAAGATAAAGTTAATGAATTAACAAACAAAATAGTTGACAAAATTCTGGCATACTTAGAAGCAAAGAATCATGGGTCCGGGGAGAGTTGAACTCCCTTCTCCACCTTGTAAGGGTGGCTTTAGTTTTCATGTCCTACCCGTTAGACTACGGACCCAATAAATATATCTCTTTTTCTTGAATTAAATATCAAAAAAGATAAATTTGAAATGTGTACCTGGGAAAAAGTCTCGCACAAAAGGAAAAAGTTCTGAATTCACTCATACTCATAGCAATATACTGCTTTCTTATAAATTATTTCAGACCAAACCTGTTATTCTTAGATACACATATAGCTGGTGGAGATACAGGCTCCTTCAATTATATGTTAATTTACTTAAAAGATTACTTGTTACCTAAAGGTAAACTGATTGGCTGGAGTCCTGGATGGTTTGCTGGCATTCCTATGTTCCAGTTTTATTTTCCAGTACCCTTTTTACTTGCAGTAGTTTTGAGTTATGTAGTTCCTCTTAACATAGCTTTTAAGCTTATTACAATTGCAGGAACTTTCTTACTCCCATTAGCTTGTTTCTTTTTCGCTAAATTCTTGAATTTTAGATTTCCCATCCCTGCTATTGCGGCAATTTTAACACTCCTCTTCTTGTTTAACGAGGGGAATTCAATGTGGGGAGGAAACATCCCCAGCACGTTAGCTGGAGAATTCTCTTATAGCCTGAGTCTTGCCTTTACAATCCTCTTCTTAGGTTTGATTTTCAGAGGAATTAAGGAAAAAAGGTTTCTATTAGCAAATGTTTTGCTCTTAACTTTTGTTGCTTTAACGCATGTCTACACATTTCTTTTTGCGGGAGCTTCTTCACTCTTTTTCTTTTTTAAAAAATCTAGAAGCGAATTTGCAAAAAATGTAAAATATCTTTTCAAAACTTACATCCTGACATTTCTTTTAGTGAGCTTTTGGTTTATACCTGCTGTGCTTAAATCTGAATATACAACACCTCTCAGTTACGTATGGCAAATTAAGGATATAAAAGAAATTATTCCAATCTCTTTATTACCTGCTTTGATCTTAGCCTTTTTCGGTGTTTTAAAAGGCTTAAAAGTTAGGGATGAAAGAGTTCTCTATATTTTGTTTATGAGTCTTGTTGCTCTGCTTTTATACAAAATAGCTCCGATCTTAAAGTTAACTGATGCTAGATTTCTACCATTCTTCCAGTTAGCATTATGCATCCTAGCAGCTTACGCATTCATTCCATTTACTAAAAAGGTTGGACCACTTCTACCAGTAATTGTTTTATTTGCAACAATTGTCTTCGTCGCAAAAACCATTTCTTACATTCCTTATTGGATAGAGTGGAACTATAGCGGATTTGAAATGAAAAGTGGTTGGCAACAGTTTAATGCTATAACTAAATATTTAGAAAGCTTACCTGATGGTAGAGTTGTTCACGAATTTTCTCGCATCCATGATAAATTTGGTACAGTAAGAGCTTTTGAATCTATCCCCTTTTTCAGTAAAAAACCTGTATTAGAGGGATTATTAATAGAATCTGCAATTACCGCCCCTTATGTTTTTTGGATACAATCAGAAATTTCTGAAACCCCCACTTGTCCTATTCCTAAAATGACTTGCTCTCAATTTTCTTTGGAGAATGCAACTCCTCATCTACAACTTTTTAACGTAAACTACATAGTTGCTACTTCAGAAAAACTAAAAAATGCCCTAAAAATTAATCCGCAATACACTTTCTTGAAAAGTTTTGGAGAAATAGAAATTTATAAAGTTAATAATACTGGAAAATACGTAGAAATAGCTAAGTATGAACCCGTTTTCTTTAAGACCAAAAACTGGAAAAATGCTTCTTTAGAATGGTTTAAGAGGCAAGAACTCTTAGACATACCGCTTGTCTTCTCGGGTGAAGAGAAGGATTTTAAAATTGTAGCTGATGATCTGAAAAAGGTAGTTAAGATACCTGTGCAAGCCAATTGCTCTATAGAAGAACGGATAGCAGCCGAAGAAATAGAAATTAAAACTTCATGCATAGGAAAACCTTTGCTAATAAAAGTTTCGTACTCACCAAATTGGAAAGTGGAAGGTGCTAAGAAAATTTATTTAGCATCTCCTGCCTTCATGCTAATTTTTCCTGAAAAGGAAAACGTAAAATTATACTATGGTGAGGATTGGAGCGATTTTTTAGGAAAGGTTTTATCAGCAATAGGATTAATAGCTTTCTTCTTCCTTTTTGTCAAAAGCCTTCTAGCTCATCAAACTTAATCTAATAAGGCTAAAGACCATTTTAAGTATTTGAGGTGGACGAAAACTAGTTTTTTCCAACCTTTTTACTGGCACATACAATTCTTTAATCTCAAATCCTTTTCTTCTTATTTTGCTTAGAAACTCCACGTCAAACTCAAATTCTTTACACATAAAATTTGTGCCTATCGACTCCAAAACGTATCTCTTAACAAATTTTAGTCCAGCTTGTGTATCTTCTAGGTTTAGGTGTAAGAAAAATCTCACTAGGATGTTCCAAACCCTGCTACCAACTTTCCTGAAAAAAGGCCAATCGAGAGAAGAAAAACTCTTTCCTTTCCACTTAGAGCCTATAACACAATCAGCATCTTTTAACGCTTTAACTACCTTTTTAATTTCTTCACAACCAAAACTTCCATCAGCATCAACAAAGCCTATGTAAGAGCCCTTAGAAACTTTAAACCCTTCTATTATTGCAGCTCCCTTTCCTATTCTTTTTTTAAAAACAAGACACTTCACATTTTTTCCTTCAAATCTTTTAACTATTTCCGGAGTTTTGTCTGTACAACCATTACAAACAACTATTATTTCTTCTGAGGGGAAACATTTACAAAGGTCTGTCAAAAAATTTCCTATATGCTTTTCTTCATTATAAGCTGGGATAACTATAGATAATCTTGCCATCAATTAAAACTAGTATTTAGACTTTATCAAGATTAAAAGTAGAACCATGGCAAGCAAAATTATCTGTAATATACCAAAAACATCAAACTCAGGCAGGCTAGCTATTTTAACCTTTATTGGAATTTCTAATTTATACCAGCATTTGTTATCTATGCATTCTGAGTTATCAGTGTATGGAATTTGCGGACAGGGACAGCTTATTCGATCGTCAACTGTAGGTCTTACTAAAACTTTTAGGGTAAGATCAGTAGCTAGGAGAAAGCTTAATTGTGGATAAAGCCTGGCTACTTCACCCCAGTATACAGAGCTTGTGTTTGCTATGGAAGGGTTAATCCAAATTGCTGTGGGGGGAGAGGATGAAATGTTAACAGAAAAATTCGTAGCTAGAGCACCTTTATTTAAAACGTCTATCTCCCACGCCAATTCCTGACCAACAGTTACACTTCCTAAAGATGCTCCTACACTAAAGGCAATTGGTTGGATAGAACGGTTTACTGTATCATTAAACAGGTTAGGATGGAGTGGATCGGTAAAATTGCATACAACTGTGTTGTTTGATGAATAATTATACGATGGAAACATTATTGTACAACCGTCTTCTTCACCGCTAACCGAAGTTTTTGCACATGTTTGACCTGTGTTGTTTAAGCGACATTCTACCCTGATATATCCTCTGCTCCAATCGCTGTAAGAAGCATTCCATCGTATGTTTAAATAATCCTTGGTATGGCCTTCTAATCCGAGCGGATGTTCTTGTGTTAACAGTGTGTCTGGATAGTCTGGATTACCGCCGTAGGGAGAAGTTTTTACAGGAAATACCCATATCGAGAGAATTAGGAACGGAAAACCTTGACTAGGATTAAGAGTTTGAGCATACGCTGAAGAGATAGAAGCTAAAGCAAGCAGCAGTGAAATCACTTTTTTCATAATATTTTCTTAGCTTTTGTATTATTTTATTCATTGTGCAAGGTTCCCTAGAGTGGCTGCTATCAAGAAGACTATCTGGCGAATCTCACATCTAGGTCTCCACTTGAACATATCATTACCAGAAAGTTTAATTGTACCTTTATCCCCATTAATGGTTACTTGATACTTCGAACCGTTCAAGAACCTTATCTTCGGTTTGAAACTTATCACTCTTAAGCAATCAGCAAACTTTTGCATGTAACGTTTAAACTTCTCATTATTTTCAAGCATTCTTCCTCTTAAAATTTCGTAAGCCAAGCCTTCTACATTCTTAAACATTACTTGTTTAAGTTCTAGCGAGTGATTAGTGAAGATCTTTTGAAGGTCTTCAGAACTCAACTTCAATGGCTTGAATTTTATACCCAAAATTTTTTCCAGCCATCCTACTATTTCTTCCGTTTTCTTATCTGGACCACGATAAACTTCCAAAGTTCTTGTAAATAAATTTATGAAGCAAAAGACACGCTTTAGAACTTTACTTTTTCCATTTTGTTTCAGGAATGTAACTATTTCTTCTGCCTCTTCTTCGGAAAAAACTTTTTTCATATCTTCACTTATGTCTTCATACCACCAGTACTGGATAAATAGTTCTTGTTTGTTATATTTGCTTGGTCTTGAAGTTATCCAACTACCATTCAACCTTCTACTTCTTAAAGCTGACCAAAGCTCACGCATGTCAAAATTTTCTTCGAAAGTAAAAATGGTTATGCACGGCATTTTTGGTCCCCCTTTTTAATAGACAATAATTTATATACATTAAGGTATATTTAAATATTTCTACAGTTTACTTCCGATACCTTTTTATATTACCATTACCCAAGAACACATATGGAAACTTCTAAAAGAGAAGAATACGACACTAAAAATGCTCGAATGATAAAAGAGTTGTTAGATAAGCATGAAAGAGGACTTACTATAGCAGAAATAGCTAAGAAATTAAAGCTTAACAGACATACGGTTGCAAAGCTGTGTGAAAGAATGCTTATAGAGAAAAAGATAAATTACGACGAAAAAGGTCCCGCAAAAGTATATTATTCTGTTGGACCAAGCAAGTTTGTTGGTAGGATAGACCTAAGCCCTACTGAAAAGCTGTGGATTGATGTGTTTAAACATCCAAAATATGCTGGGGAAGAAGAATTCGTAAGAATAAACCAAACTAAACACGATAATCTCATTAGAGCAAGTAGCAAGTTTAGATCTGTTGGAGCTATAGCAATTAAAAAAAGCCAGCTTGTGAATTTTATCAGGATCTTAAGGGATATAGCAAGAAAAGAATTTGGTTTAAATGTTTAGTCAAAAGATTTTATACACACTGCTAAATAATAACTGATGAAAAATGGAAGAAAACAAAGAATTAAAGGAAAAAGTTTTAGCCTATAGGATATTAGAGGTAAGATTAGACGCGTTGTTAAAAAACAGGGATTCTATGGTTGCTAAGTTGAACGAAATAGAAAACACAATAAAGAGCATAGACGAAATAAAGAAAAGTGAAGAATTCCTTTTCCCTATTGGAAGTGATGCTTACGTGTTTGGAAATGTTACAGATAAAACAAAAGTAGTAATCGAAATGGGTGCTGGCATAGCTTTCGAAAAGTCTTTTGACTCTGCTGTAGAAATATTAAAGAAGAAGAAAAGTGAACTCGAAAAACTTATAAACGATGTACAAAACGAGATAACTAGAACTTCTAGTATGATTGAGCAATTGGCTTCAGACATACAAGAAGCTGTTAAAAAATCTTCTAAGTAGGTTGTTTTAAATGTTCAGTATTTTAAAAGAAAAACTCAAAAAGATTGTAAACATCTTTTCAGAAAAGGTTGAAGAAAAGGGAAAGGAAATCGAATCTTTAAGAAAAGAAGTTGAAACCTTATCAAAGGAGGAAGAAGTTGAAGAAAAAATTAGGTCAAAGATAGAAAAGATACCAGAAGTTAAGGAAGAATTTGAGAAAGAAATAAAAAAAGTTAAACCTGAAGAGAAAAAGACATTTCTCAAAAAAATTGCTGAAAAAATAACTAAAAAGTTATCTGAAAAAGTTTTAACAGAAGAGGATTTAGAACCAATTCTTAACGAACTTGGCAAGGATCTTCTGGAAGCTGACGTAGCTTATAGCACTGTGGAAAAGATAAAAGCTAGTTTAAAAAGCAGTTTAACCGGGAAAGAGATAAGAAGGGGGAAGGAAAGGGAAAGTGTAATAGTAGCTTTAAGAGAAAGCTTGCTCAAGATTTTAGACATCCCCCCTATTAATATTGTGGAAAAACTGAAGAATAAAAAGCCTGTCTTAATTCTTTTCTTAGGTTTCAATGGTAGTGGGAAAACAACAAGTCTTGCTAAAGTTGGTAAATGGCTAATCGAGAAAGGATATTCTTGTGTCTTTGCTGCAGCAGATACTTTTAGAGCTGGCTCGGAAGAACAGTTGGAAGAACATGCAAAAAATGTAGGCGTTAGAGTTATAAAGCATAAGTATGGTGCAGACCCTGCTGCTGTAATATTCGATGCTGTAAGACATGCAGAAGCAAAAGGTATAGATTTTGTTTTGGCAGATACAGCAGGAAGAAGCCATACAAACGAAAACTTGATGAACGAAATGGAAAAAATAATTCGAGTAAATAAACCTGATGTAAAAGTGCTAGTGATAGATAGCCTTACAGGAAACGATGCAGTTTTACAAGCAAAGTTTTTTGGAAATCTTGGGATAGATGCTCTTATATTCACGAAAGTGGATGTGAATGAAAAAGGAGGGGCGATACTTTCTGTTGTCGATGAACTGAAAAAGCCTATTTTGTTTCTTTGTAACGGACAAGATTACTCAAACTTAGAAGAGTTTTCCCCTCAAAAGTTCGTAGAAAATCTTCTCAGTTAATTCACCACTCTCAGTGATAAAAATTTTTTCTCATGATACTGAGAGTAGTTAGGTATGCATATCTAACCTTCTCTTTCAACTATTTCTCATGAGAGCTTTTAAAAAGCAAGCTCACGAACTTTTCCAAAGGTTTAGTTACTTTGAGGTGTTAAGATGGAAGGATACAAATCAGAATATAGAAAACAGAATAGGATTGTAAAATTTATAAAAGAATATAACGGATTAGTTCCTGTCTTAGGCGGGCTATTAGTTAGTGGGGCGGCTGGAATAATTGCTTTTGCTGTAGGGAGTGCACAAAGTGCTAGCGACTCGTTCAACTATTTGACACGAACAGGAGATTTTCTTGGCGCAATAGGAATGCTTTATCAAAGAGGTAGTGAGCTTGCTGGTAAGTATGCATTAGCTGGTTATGTGGGTGGACAATTTGTCACTTACAAACTTAAGAAAACCCTTTCAAACTTTTTTGCTGGAATATTAAGGAGGTGAGGAAAAATGTCTGAAATAGTACAAATATTAGAAAAGTATAAACTTCCACTAGCATTCATGAGTGGTGTTGGAGCAACACTCTTAGTTCAGTATATCCTTGTACCAAGAATTGAAAAATGGAAAGAAGACTTTGCAGAGAAAATTGCCGAGAAACAAGTCAAATACTCAAAGGGGTGTAGCTCAAAAGATTGTAACGGAATAGTTTACCAAAGTGAATTGAAGAAGCTCGTTAAGGAAGCTGTTGAAGAAAGTTTGGCAGAAGTGTTAAAGAACTATGAAGCTTTAGAAAGATAAAAAATATTGAGCGGAAAAAGTATGGAAGTAAAATATGAAAAAAGTTTACCGAATTTTCTAGAAACTCTTTCTTACTCTTTAAAGAATTTTGCTGAAATTCTAAGGCAACAAGATAAAATGGATTTGAGAGAAGAATTGCTAAAAGTGGGCTTGTACTTGCTTTCTGAAGCCAGAAATAATAGGTTAAAGTACGATTTTATCTTAGATTTCTTCCCTAAACCTTACAGGCCTGTAGTGGAGGCAATAATAGAAAAATATAAGAAAGAACCTTGGGATGTTACAGTAGACTTTATTTCAGGTCTAATAAAAGAGCTCGGAAAGGATAAGGAAAAGGGTATATACAGACCGACAGAAGAAGTTATAAAAAGTACTTTTAAGAAATGGGTTATAAGTAGCTTATTCAAAGAACTTTTTACTGCTTAGAGTGGCTAAAAATGGAGCTTGATAGACTTGTTAAAACATTGGACACTTATGATAAGGTGTTTTCTTTTAACTCCACAAAAGAAGCCAATCTAGAATTAAGAAACAGTATATTGGAAGATCCTGATCTAAGACCATACGATAAAGCACTCTTTATAAGCTACCTAGACAGATTAAATCGAACGAAAAACGAGCAGAATAAGAGTTCATTCTGGAATTATGTACTTGTAGCTCTGCTTGGTGCTGCGGGTGGTTTCTTAGCTCGAGGCTTACTCCAAGAATTTCTTGAAAACCTTGCAGAAGATGTAAATAAAAAGGTTCTTGAGAGGCTTAAGTATGATAGAAAAGAGTAAAATAGGAAATGAATTCGAGAAAATTGTGGCAAAACTTTTCGAATTAAAGGGATATAAAGTAGAAACAAATAGAATTTTGATTGGTAAAAGTGGCGTTTCGCATGAAATAGATATTTATGGGAAGCTAAAAGGAACAAGCATGGCTGCTGAGTGTAAGTATAGAACTTTCGAAGAAAAAATTGGAAAAAATGACATAGCTATATTTTTAATGAAGTTGGATGACCTAAACATCCAAGAAGCCTACATGGTAACAAACTCTAAGTTTGATGAAAATGCGGTGAGAATAGGGAGTTATTATAATATTAAAATGATAGATGGTGACTCTCTAAAAGAAGAGTTTAGAAAGTACGGAATTCGATACACATTCGAACCTATTCCAAGTAGCACATTTTTAAACATTATCAAATCTTTCGTAAATCTTACTAAGCAACTTTAAGCATACTTCTCTTTTCCTTTAGGTTTTACTTCTAGTATAAATTCCGACTTTACCGACTCTAAAAATTCACGAAGCATGTGCTCATTTTCTGCTGAGAGCACCTCCCACTCCAATAAGCTTCCATCTAGTTTAGAATACACTTTTTTACTTGCTTCTAGCAATTTTCTTGGAGCCCCTCCTCTTTCCAAAAGTTTAGAAAGTTCTTTTAGATTTAATTTTATTTCTCTGGACTGAGCTTTTTCTCCTATCAGTTTGTAGATAAAGTTAACTTTGTTTTCCACTTCCATAACATCCAAGGGTGGTTTGTTAACAGCTAAATCTGCTAGAATATAAATGTCGTTAATGCTTCTGTATGCTATTTTGAGAAGCTCTTCAAAACCTTTGTCTAGACGATCAAACTTGCTTGCAGCCCTTATTATTGCTTTGTACACTAAATCCTTTTTGGGAAATTCTTCCGGGACAAAACTTGCAATTTTCTCTGCAATTCTAAATCCTTTTATTAACTCTTGATTAGATTCGTCTAGAAGAAAGGAGAATAGCTCGCTCTCTATTTCAGAAAACTTATAACCAACCTTCTCAAGTCTCTTGTCCACTTCTAATTCCACTTTCTTACAAATTCCTGGAAAAAGCTTGCTTTGTTTAAGTCTAAACTCCTCACCAGTCTCCTCGTAGAAGTTTGCATAAGGTTGTAAAAAGGCTAAAATAGATGCAACCTCTTCTCTAAAAAATTCTTTGCTCAAAGCATTACAATTTATAACAAATCTATAATTTTTAAAGTCTGCAAACCCTCTAATATCCTTGTTTTCGAAAAGCTCACCTGTTTTATCCAAGTATAAACTGAAAGTGTTTGGAAAACCCCAGTAATCTGTGAATAACCTTACATCTTCTAAAGCCTTCTTTGCTTTTTCTTCCATCTTATCACTTAACCTTCGCATACTTTTTAATTTTCTCCATATCTTCTTCTGTGAAGTACCATTCAGGGATTTTGGTTTCAATCTCGCTACAAATATAGTTGATAATATTTTTCTCAATTTCTCCTTTTTCTAACATGTCTAACATTTCACGAACTTTAGGGCCTAAGTCAAAACATCTAAATTTTAACTTTTCCTCAACTAGCCTAACATCCCTGACAAATTTCTGAGCTGCACTTTTTATTGATTCCTCATCTAAAGAATATAGAATGTCTCTTAATCTTTTTATATCGTTTAGAGTCAAGCAAATCCTATAATAAGATGAAGGATCTAGAAAAAGAGTAGTTAATTTGCCAACAAGCCATGATTTCACTATATCAGTTATCTTCCTCAGATCTTCTTTAAGCGAAGGGTCTCCAAAGTAAACAACATCAGGATATTTTGGTAATTCGTGAGAAATTTCTTCCTCGCATTTTCTTGGAATGCCAATGTAAAGGCCTAGTCCTCCTCTTGCAAAAAGTGGTTCTTCTAGTCCTATTTCTTTTGCAGAATCTATATCAGTAGAATAAATGCATAAGTCTGGAGAACATCCGAATACTCTTGCAATCATTTGAGTAGCCTCTAGCTTGTTGTATCCTAGATTATGACGCATTCCTCTAAAATAACCTTTCTCATCCCATTCAAAGGTAGATCCGTAGCAAAAGGTAGCTGGAACAGAAAGTTTTTCTACTGCAAACTCTTGAACCAAATCTGTAGGCTCGCCAGAGTTTAAAGCTATGGTAAAGCCCATTCTTTCTAAATCTTCTTTAGCTTGTAGAGCTCCTGGTGTTAACTTTGCTTCCTTTATAGTCTTCTCTTTTGCTTCCAAGTAATCTTCCTTTTTCATTCTCGTTTCTCTTAGTTCTTGACTCAAAAGTTCTTCCCACCCTTTATTTTCATGTTCACAAACTAGTTTTAAGAAGAGCTTTTTCAACAACGGAACTTTTTCTCTTACTCTTCTATTTTTCATATTTTCAAAAAGCATTTCATACAAGTTTTCTGTGGTAAGTGTATGGTCTATGTCAAAGATGAAAAGCATGCTTGAGTAAGGCTGGATTGGAGTATATTCGAGAAGAGTTTTAGGGAATTTAGAACTGCTAATGGTCTTTAAGTGTAGCTTACAAACTTCTGATACATAGCCTTCCATCAGTTTAAATTTACCACTCAAAGTAGTAAAAAATTCTTATAGCCTATTTATCACCAAACAGTAGCTATGGAAAAACAAAACGACTTGGTAAAAGCAATTCTTTCTATTGTGAAGAAGTTTATAAGAGAGCTAAGAAAAATTGTTGAAGATCCTAGATTAAATGAGAAATCTTTAAGGAGAAAATTGAAAGAGAAATTGAAAGAATTTGAATCAATTTTAAATTTCTTAGAATTTACTAGAAAGCTTACTAAAAGGGTTTAAACTTATCTAAATCAACTTCCTTTGCATTTTTCCAAATGTTTTTCACGTATGTATCAAAAACTTTTACTAAAGCTGGGTCTGTAGAATAGAGAGAAGTGAAGGGGAACTTTTCTTGCCTTGTAGGATTACGATCCAGCCTTATTAGCACTTCTCTTCCATCAGCTACCATTATTCTAGGATGTACTTGAGTGATAAAAACTCTTATCTGAACTTTATGAGAATGGTACCACTTTGCTTGATAATAATTTTTCTCATCTATGCCTTTCATGGCTATTATTCTTACTTGTGCTTTCCTTTTTATTGCATTTTTTACAGCCTCACCTAATTTTGGTGAGTAGGTAAAATCTCTGCTTATTACATAAGCATACTTTTCTACTCTATCAAACATCTCACAAACTCTATCCACAAATTCTTTTAACCCCTTTCCTTTTGCAGTCCATACCCCTTCTATCACATTTCGTACTGCTGGTTTTATAGACTGAAGAAGTTTAATCGATTCTTCTAATTCTTTAAGCTCCTTCTTTCTTTCTTCTATTAAATTGGTTAGTGCAACTTGAGGGGGAATTGCTTTAAACTCTTTCGGCCTTCCTCCTACAAACTCTACAAGATGTTTATTAACTAATTGGTCCAATACTTCATAAACTTTTGATTGTGGTATGCCAGACTCCTTCCCAATAATACTAGCCTTAGCAGAACCTAGAGTTAAAAGGGTAGAATAGGCAAGGGATTCATACTCGCCTAATCCAAATTTTCTCAACAAATCTTTTACTTCCATTTCCAATCTTACTTATGGAAGTTTAAAATTAAATTTTTTAGGTACCTTAGAGCTTTTATTCTGGAGTTGCTAATTAATTTTATGAACATTTTCGGTATAAGCATCCAAGATTTTATATTTTCTATATTTCTTCCTCTTGTTCTCTTTTATCTCATATTTTACGCCTTGCTAAGAAAGTCTAAAGTACTTGGTGAAAATAAGAGTTTGGACGCGATTACAGCCTTAGTTTTATCAGCTTTAGTTGTATTTGGCATATACTCACTTAACACAACACAATACCTAGTAAATACTTCTGTAGCTGTAGCAATTGCATGTTTTATTGCTTTGTTTATCTACGGCACTCTTAAAATAACTTTAAAGAAGGGATTAGAATACAGTAAAGAAGAAGATACGAAAAGATTTGAAGAAATAAAAAGGAAGGGTGCTGAATTGTGGGAAAAGTTTTCCAAAGATCCCTCTCTTCTTCCCAGTTTAGAAAGTTTAGCAAAAGAACTTGCAGTGCTTGCAAAGAAGTTAAATAAAGACCCAAACGAAATTGAGTGGTACAAAAATTTAAAAAGATATTTGGAAAAAGGTGGTTAAATGATTGAACTCTTCCATTTTTTGTTCTTTCTACTTTCCTTCCTATTAGTGTTTGGCTTGTTAAACAAATCAAAAATTTTTAACAAGATTTCGAATGCTGTAATTGCTTTTATAATTGCCTTTTATGTTACTTTTGCCTCTTTCTCTTTTGCAAAAGATATACAAAAATTGCTAGCTTATTTTGGAATTCTCGTTATTGCTATTCTGGGTATAATCTTAATCTATACTTCTTTTAAGCCGAAAAACAAAAATAAGAAGTAGCCTTTAAATATCTTGGAAAACAAAAAAATATTATGAGAAAATCTCTAATCTTGTTCCTTACGTTCCTTTTGTTAATTATGGAAGTAGCAATTGCGCAAGATGTTGCACAAACCATTTCCAACATTCTTGCGCAATTCTCTGGTGTAATTTTTATCGTTGCTTTCGTTATAATCCTCTTACTAATAGCAGGTGTTTTTCCAGCTAGAGGCTTTGGAATTCCTTGGGGAAGCATTGCTTTGCTCATAGCTATTCTCATTGTAATGATTGTTCCATTCTTTATTGATTTAGATTGGTTAACAAATGCTTTTAGGCCCAAAATCGAAGCATACAAGCAATGGCAATTACCAGAAGCTGCAGCAAGTGTTTTAACTATGCTAGGCTTACCACAAGAATGGATGTATGTTCCCGCAATAATATACTTTTTCATTCTTCCGTTTGCTGCAGTTTTTGCACTAGTTTATGCTTTCTTAGCTAGTTTAAACATATTCACAAATGTAAGTGCAAACGTAAACAGGTTGCTTGCTTTCATAATTACTCTCATGACCATACCAAGCGGTATTTTAGCAAGGATGACAATGGTAATGTTTGTCTTTTTGGGCATATGGACGCTGGGAGTCTTTGTTGTAACTTTCGTCGCTGGTGTATTCTACAGGGGAGGTGCTATAGTAAGGAGGGAAAGACTCACTTACAAAGCTATAGGAGGACCTTTAAATAAGACGGCAGAAGACTTTAGAGCTTATGCAAACAAAAAAATCGCAGGTGTTGTAGATAAAGCTATATTAAAACGTCTTAGAGATACAAGAGACGATCTTATCGATAAAATTTACTCAGGAGAAATCACTAAATTTGAGGAGGCTAAAAACAAATTCGACGAACAGTATAAAGCTCTCGTGGGTGGATAAACTTTTAAACCTTTTCGTACAATTTATAAAATACAGTTTAGCTCAAAAACGCTAAAAACAAAAGGAGGTGTAAGTGAATGGTAACAACTCAAGCAACTCAAGATAACGTCGTATACGTTGGTAGGAAGCCTAGCATGGCTTATGTGCTAGCAGTAATAACTCAGTTCAACAATGGACAAGAAGAAGTTCACATAAAGGCAAGAGGAAAAAGTATAAGCAAGGCAGTAGATGTAGCAGAAATAGTGAGGAAGAGGTTCATGACTAACTTAAAGATAAAGAACATAGAGCTTGGGACAGAAGAAAGAGAACTACCAGAAGGGAAGGGAAAAATAAACGTCTCAACAATCGCAATAACACTAGCAAAGTAAGGACTTAAGTCGATGAAGAATTCAGAGACTTTTCATCTTTCCAAGGCAAATGTCTTTTTTGTTACTGGTATTTCTTTTACTTGATGAACTAACATTTCCCTTTTCTCCCCAACTCCAACAAAATTTCCTTCTTCTAAAAGTTTTGATGCTCTTTCCAGCTTTCTCAGTTTTTCTGCATAAATGGTGAGTATCTTCTCTCCTTTTCTCACAGGATCTCCCACTTTCTTGGCAAAGAGTATGCCAGCACCCTTATCCTTTGGCGCCCCTGCTGCCCTTGCAACTTCAGATATCCCACCATTGTCTATCCAAAGTATTCTTCCTTTTTTCTGTGATTTTATTTCTAGCTTGTAGCTACCTATTTCTATTTCCTCAGGTTTTATTTTCTTCCCACCTTGTGCTTCCATGATCTCAAACATCTTCTTCATAGCCTTTCCAGAATTTAGAGCACTCCTAGGAAGATTTGAGTTTTCCTTTCCTATCATACTCAACAATATCTCGCATAAAGCACATACCTTTTCTTCTAAGTCGCTTACAATTCTCTTTCTACAAAGGACTTCTAAGGCTTCTCTTGCCTCAAGCGCAGGACCAACTGAATAGCCTATTGGCTGCTCTCCGTGGGTAACAGCACATCTCACTTTTATCTTTACCCTTTTTCCAAGCTCTATAAAATCTTTTGCCAATAAATCTGCATCGCCTATTGTCTTAACTTTTGCTCCTCTACCTGTTGGTATATCTATTACAACATGAGTAGCCCCAACTGCCTTTTTCTTTGCCATTATAGAAGGTAAAAGAAGTGGATCTATGCCAAGTGGATATTCTATTCTAATGAATATATCATCTGCAGGAGCTAGTTGCAAAGTGCCTCCCCAAACAATACAACCGTTTGTTTTTTCCACCACTTTCTTCATCTCTTCAATAGTTAAATTAACAGGCATCAGACATTCAGCCCTATCAGCAGTACCAGCTGGTGAAGTAATTGCTCTTGAAGATGTTTTTGGGATAGTCAAACCTAGAGAGGCAATTATAGGAACTAGTAAGAGTGTAGTTTTATCTCCTGGCAATCCTCCTACAGAATGCTTGTCGCAAATGATCTTCCTATTCAATTTAAGTTGTTTCCCAGTTTCAACCATAGCAAGTGAAAGACTAGTAGCTTCGTCCAAATCAAGACCAGCATTGTGAAGAGTAGTAACAAAAGCTGCTATCTCTACATCTGTTAAGTTTCTCTCAACTACATCCTTAACTATTTGTTTTATCTCATCGTAGTTCAGCTTTCTCCCTTTAAGCTTATTTCGTATAAAGTATAAAGATTGGGGGAATTTTGCAACCTCAACTTCTACCATCTCTTCTTTCTTCAAGTTAAGAACGCTTCTAACTTCTTCGTACAGACCTATGGTACCTTTTTCCACTATCTTTTCTGTTACGTTAACTATAGAAGTTACATGGTTCCCTTCATAAGAAACTCTTACCCTATCAAGGCTGTGAATGCCGAGCTCTCCAGCATCCTCCGCGTTCAAAATTACTATTGGCTTACCTCCTGATTCGATCCCTAGAAATTTTGCCTTTAGGTTCACGGTACGCTACACACCCCATTCAAGCATTTGCACGGTAAAGAAGGTTTAGGAGATATAACTTGTGGACATATTACTATAAAGCCACTGCACGAAACATTGCTTTTTCTGTTTATACATTCCCAATTGGCCCCTGCAGTTTCTGGGCAACAATTTGTAGAAAGCCAAGCACAATCTGAATCCTGAACGCATGTACGAATTTTTTCAGGTGTATGAATTGGAATTGTAGTTGTAGTAATAAGGGTAATAGTTGGTCTTATTGTTGTTTCAGTTGTAGGATAGTAAAAGTTTTCTTTAACAAATTTTGAAAAGGCTAAGAAACCTATTAACATGATTAAAATAGTTGAAAATATGTAAGGAAGAAAATCTGGTTTTGTTTTTCTCATAAGTTAAATTTGTGATGCCAAAAATAAATGTTTAGAGGACCATCTTTCTAAAGCAATTTTTAACTCTCGATGAGTTTTAGCATATTCTTCTAGTTTAAACCCTTTCTCCACAGCCTCTACTGCTTGTCTTATAGCCTTTGCCCCTCCAGCTGTCCCAAGAGGATGGCCATGACAACCCCCACCAAATTGGAGAACAACATCTTTACCAAAAATATTAACTAATTCAGGAATCATCCCTGGATGTAAGCCACCAGAAGCAACCGGCATAACAGGCTTAAACTTCCACATCTTTTCCTTTAACGCTTTACAATTTTCCAGAACCTCTTCCCTCTCTTCAAACATTTTCCCTAATCCTGTACCTACATGTAACTGGTCTACACCAACAATTCTTGCAAGCTTTGCAATAACTTTCATGGATATGCCATGTTCGGGATTCCTCGTCAAAGCTGCATGTCCTGCCCTATGTGCATGAATAACAAGTTCAAAATCTTGATCCCTTAAAGTCTGTAATGCAGACCAACCTACAGTGATTATGTCAACCATTACATATTCGTTTCCAATCGTTTCCACAGCCTTAGCACGTTTTAGCATTTCTTGTGTTTCAGCAGTAATGTTTATCATATATGCCTTCTTTTCACCAGTTTCTTTTTCGGCCTTCTCTTTTGCCTTAAAAGTTTTTTCTAACCTTTTCTCAAATCTATTGAAGCTTTGGCTACTTAAGTTTTCATCATCTTTTACTATATCAATGCCATTAATCCAAGCCTCATAAGCAACTTTTACATGATCTTCTGTTTTTAATCCAATCTTAGGTTTTATTATCGTTCCTAATAATGGTCTTTCAACCTTGAAAATTTTCCTTATTCCCTTTATTCCGTGTTTTGGACCTTTGAAACTTTTAAGAAGTTTGTCTGGAAAAGTTAGGTCAGTAAGTCTTAAACTTTTTATCTCCTTCATGCCAAAAATGTTACCTGCTATACTAGAAAGAATTTGAGGAATGTTTCCTGGTTCAAAAAGCTCAACAGGATAAGCAATTCTCACTTTCCCTCCTTTAATCTCAAAAACTTTTGCTGCAAGCCCTCTTACATACCTTTTTTCAGTTTTCACTTCAGTCCATGTTCCAATCGAACTTTCGGCAGCAATCGCCCCAGCCCCTCTTCCTATACTAACGCCATCTGCTGGTTGTAAAATGAATTCGCATACTAAATCTCTCTTACTTGGCTTATAGCTAAGGTCTATGAAATCTTCGTATCTCATATTCTCACCCAAACTTCTTCATAAATTCTTTCGGTGTAAATATTCCTTTTTCGTTCACTAAATAAGAAACAAGATCAAACTCTACTAAATCAAAAGCAGGATTTCTTACTTTAATTTTTTTCATGTTGATCTTAGAAGAAATTTCTTCCAAGATTTCTTGTGGTGGTCTCTCCTCGATTACAAACTTCTCCCTTTTATCTATCTTCAGAGTATTGCCAACAACAATAAATGGTTTTTTCTCCCTTGCAGCTGCTAGTGCAAGATTCTTCGTACCTATTTTGTTCACCACACCGTTAGGTTCAATAACTCTTATAGCATCTGTCCCAACTATTACACAATCTACATCCTTCATAAAATAACCAACTGCATTATCTGTAATCAGCGTAACAGGTATTCCTATTTTAGAAAGTTCTTTAGCAGTTTTTATCCCTTGCTCAAGAGGTTCTGTAATAGTGGCATAAACACGAAATCTTTTTCCTTCTTTCCAAGCCTTCTTCAAAACAGCCAAGGCTTCACCAGAATGGCAATGAGTCATTATCTTATACCCATTTACAACCAACCTACTTCCAATCTTCGCAAGCTTTTTAGTAGAAGTCTCAAGTCTTTTAATTAGATAATCTATTGTCTTAACACTTCTTTTATTCTTCAAAATCTCTAAACAATTGTGTAAAACTACTGCAGTTGGTCTTGCACGCTCTAAAATCATTGCTGCAACTTCGAACTTTAAGCCAAAACCATACTTTTTGCAAAATTTCCTCAAGAATTTTAAGGAATATAAGGCAATTTCTTTAGCACCCTGTACTTTCATGTTCTGAATTTTCTCGGCAACTTTTGAAACATCCATAGATTAAATATTGTTTTGGAGGCAATTATAAACTATGAGAAGCTTCGAAGAAGAAAGAAAAAGGTTAATAGAGTCTTTGGAAAAAAGAGGATATATTCGAAGTAAATCAGTTAAGCAAGCTATGTTAAAAGTCAAAAGGGAAGATTTTGTTCCTGAAGAATACAAAAAGGATGCTTACCTAGACACACCACTCCCGATTCCAGGAAATGTAACAATATCTGCACCCCATAAATAGAGGGGAAATGCACGCAATCTCCCTAGAAGCTTTAGAGCTTAAACGTGGAGAAAAATTTTTAGAAGTCGGTGCTGGGTCAGGAATACTTCTTGCTTATGCTTACGAAATAATTAAAAGTAAAGGAAAAGTTTTTGGAATAGAAATAATTCCGGAAACATATAAGTTTGGAAAAGAAAATTTGAAAAAGGCAGGATACAGTAATAAAGTTAGTCTTATCCTTGGAGACGGTTCTTTGGGTTTACCTGAATATGCACCCTTTGATAAAATATTAGTAAGTGCTGCATGCCCAGATATACCTAAGCCTTTAATGGAGCAGCTGAAAACCCCAGGGAGAATAGTGGCAGTAGTAGGCTCACCTGTTGGAGAACAGGAGCTTGTGTTGGTTGAAAAAACAAAAAATGGAAAAGTTAAAAGGAAAAGTCTTTTGCCTGTAGTGTTCGTTAAACTAACCGGAAAGTATGGGTGGAAATAGAAAATTTGATTAATGCAAAAAATAAGGAAAAAATATGCAAGGTTGGATAACTTTTGCACTCCTTCTCCTTACAGTCTTGTCTGGGGCTTTAAGAAAGATTAAAATTCATTCTTATCTGGCTACCCTAACACTTTTCTCTTCGTTGCTCCACTCTTACTTTACTTTATCCTTTTCTCCATCATGCATTTTTATTCTCTTATTCTCTTTCATAACTTTCCTCACAGGTTTCGAAAAAATTAGAATTCTAAACAGAAGAGAATTGCACATGCTCTTCGGCTTTCTAACATTTTTACTTGCTATTTTTCATGTTTACCCTTTTCTCCCTTTTCAAAGGAGGCTAGAAATTATGAAAGGTGAAATTGTGCTTCCTCCCCCAAGGTACAGCAGCAATACAAGTGTTGAAGAAGCCATTTTTAAGAGAAGATCCGTCAGAGAGTACCAAGATAAGGCTGTTAGTTTGGAGCAACTAGCCCAAATTTTATGGGCTGCTCAAGGAATAACATCAGAATGGGGTGGAAGAACAGCACCATCTGCTGGAGGTACTTATCCTTTAGAAGTTTATGTTGTAGTTAGAAAAGTGGAAAAGCTTGAACCAGGAGTTTATCTCTACATCCCTCATACACACTCTGTAGCTACAATCTCAAAAGGAAATTACTCACAAAAACTTATGGAAGCTTCTCTTAACCAGAAATGGGTTAGTGATGCAAGCTTTAACTTAATAATAGCAGCTGATTTTTCTCGAACAACACAAAGGTATGGGGAAAGAGGTATAAGGTATGTATACTTGGAAGCTGGTCATGCTGCCCAAAATGTATACTTACAGGCAGTTAGCTTAAAACTTGGTTGTGTTGTAGTTGGAGCTTTCAACGATAATCTTGTTAAGTCTTATCTAGAATTACCAGCAAACGTTCAACCAATATATATTATCCCAGTTGGGATTCCTCTAAAATAGTTGAAGTGGGGTCGACGGGATTTGAACCCGCACACCGAGGTTTCTTCATCATATCAGAGCTCCATTCTAGCTGGAGCCTCGAGTCCTACCAGGTTAGACGACGACCCCTCTTAGCTTAATGTTATTATTCTCCGTTTCAAATAAAAATTATGGACAAACCTTCTCAAGAGGTAGAAAAACCAAGAATTTCTCCTGAATATATGGAATTTTTACTTGCAGAAATTCATGCACGAAAGCCTAGAGGAGTTTATGAAAGATTGTGCAAATTTGCTGAAAAGTTAAAGTTAAGACCTCCAAAGCAATTTGCTGAAAAGTTAAACTATGATGTTGTATATTCAGGCTTAAACGTCACCCCAACAGGTGTTTTTTCAGCCTCTTTCTTAGTTCTTTTCTTACTCTCTTTTGTCTGTTTTTTCTTCTCTTTTTTAATTCATGATATAGCTTTGCTTGTTATCTTAGCAACCTTGCCCCTTGCACTCTTTTGGTATATTTTTACTTACCCCTCCTATCAAGCAGAAGTAACAAGAATTCAAGCTGGAACAGAAGCAATAAAAATAATTCTTTACATGGTCATTTATCTCAAGTCTAATCCTAGCTTTGAAGGAGCAGTACAATTTGCTATCCAACACTCTAAAGGGCCAATAAGCGATGATATAAGAAAGGCTTTCTGGGACTTAGAAACTGGTAAATACAGAACAATAGAAGAGGCTTTAAGTTTCTATTCACAAAAGTGGGCTTGGTGGAACGAAGATTTTGTACGTTCGTTAAACCTGCTCTATACAGTTCTTGTAGAGCCAAGCGAAAAAGGGAGGGAAGAAATCTTGAAAAAGGCGCTGGATCATATACTCATCACTACTCACAGAAAGATGAAAGCTTATGTGGAAGAAATTTCTGGTCCTATATCCATCTTGCATATTCTTGGCTTACTTTTACCTGCGCTAGGAATAATAATGTTCCCAATGATAGCAATCTTTTTGCAAAATGCTGTAAGTGTTCCTCAACTTATCATAGGATACATAGTATTCTTACCTATCCTAAACTTATTCTTCGTAAACAGACTGCTTAGGAAAAGGCCTGGTGCTTTCATGGTTCCAGATATTTCTAAACATCCTGACCTGCCACCACCAAACTTTTTTGCTGTAAGGATAGGGAAAATAAGGTTGTTTATTCCAGTCTTCCTGTTTTCCATGTTAGTTGGTATGGTAGTAATGTTATATGGTGCCTACCATTTCCTAAACCTAGGCATAACTATTGCATCACTTCCGCCTGATATGGTAAAAAAGATTGTATTGGAGGAAGCCGGCATAAATGTTAAGAACTTCCTTGTAGTTACTTCTTTTGTGGGAGGTTTTGCAACCTTTTTCATATTAAACTATTATCTGAGAAGTGTGCAAAGGATAAAGATAAGGAACGAAATAAAAGAGATAGAAAGAGATTTTGCTGCTTGTATGTTTTCGTTAGGAAATTTCTTTTCAGAAGGTTATCCAATAGAGTTTGGAATAGGTAAGGCAATAGAAGAATATAAAAGGCTTGGGATGGAAAAAAGACCAACTTATGGCTTTTTGGTTAGGCTTTATGATGCTATAAAAAACTTTGGTGTAAGCTTTAAGTCTGCTCTTTTTGGAGAAAGGTTTATGCTTATAAAGCGTTATCATTCAGCCCTGATAGAAGATGTGATGAGAGTGCTTGCAGATGCTTCTGAAAAAGGTTCTTACTTTTTGGGAACTATTGCAAAGACTCTCTCCAATTATCTAGAAAGTATATACACGATAGAAGATAGGATAAGGGAGCTTTTAGCTGAGACTAGGGGCTCGATAAAAATGCAAGCAAGCTTCGTTATTCCTATGATAAACGGAATAATAATGGCTCTATCAGCTTTTATAGTCAACATGCTCAGAATACTTTCCGAAATTATAGGAAGAATTCAACAAATGTTTGGAATAAGTTTAGGTGGTATGGGAAAGGATATACTAACAATTTTAATTGGAAATTATGAGAACATGGTTCCGTCTACACTTCTTCAAGCAGTAATAGGGATTTACACTATTGAAGCCGTAGCAATTTTTTCTATGTTACTAAGTGGGATAGAAAATGGAATAGATCCAGTTGCAAAAGATTGGGAAATTTCTAACAACTTGATTAAAGGTATGGCACTGTTTTTCCTAGTTTATTTAATAGCACTTTTTGTGTTTGGAAACATTGTAGCTAGTGTTAAGCCATGAGTGATATAGGTAAAATGTTAACGCAAGTTATTTATGCAGTAATAGCAATAGCTGCAGTAATAGTTTTTGTCCTCCTGGTCAAACAAACAAAAGTTGAAGAGTGTAGTGAAATAATTCGTGGTAGTATCCTAGAAGCATTAGGTAAATTAAGGGTTTGTGTAAACAATTGTTGGTCTAGGCACGATTTTGGGAGAAGTACTGTAAACGAAGATTGTTACGTTATAAACTTTACTTCTACTGGAAGCATAAATAAAGATACTGCTGAAAAAATCCTTAATAACCCAGCAAAAGTATCTTTCCTTGTTGACGTACAGCCTAATGTAGAAATTGTTTTGCGTGTCAGGTACAATTCTACTGGAATTGTACAGATAATTCCTTATTAACTGATTGTCTAAATATTTTTATGAGAGGTATAGCAATTTCTACTGTAGCTCTATTCATAATTGCTATTTTTGTTGTTGTTTTACTCATAATCTTTATAGGTTCAAATTTTTCGCCTGCTCTGAGAAATGCTTACTGCTCTTTCTTAAAAGGTTTAAGAGGCTTCTTGCCATTACCAGAAAGCTTAAAACCTGGATTGCCTGCTTTTTGCAAAGAAGAGGTATATCCACAAACCTATTATATAGAATCAGACCAACCTGACAGGATAGCTTATGAAGTTGCCTCTTATGTTTTGGCATGCTGGGAGATTACTGGGAAAGTAGATTTGAAAACAAACAGAACATGCTCAGAAGTTGTTGTAAAGCGTATAGTAGGTAGCTTTGATAAAAGCTTAGTTATAGATAAACTTCCTGATAATTATAAGGATATACTGGATTGGAGAGCTGGAGTTATTGATAGACCAAAATCGCTAGGCATACTCTATGAGTATCCAACAAAAAAGGTGGTGGTAGTATGAAAGGTTTCATGGCGTTAGAATACCCGTTCAAGGTATTGCTCTACTTAGCAGTAATAATAGTAGTGATTGGAATTGTTTTGTTTTTCAGAAAACAAATTTCTAGCATAAACTTTTGTTGGATTTGGGGTTGTCAACAAAAAGCATGCGAGACTGTAAGAGTGAATGAAAATATAATTGACCAACAAGTACTTGATAAGTATTGCAACCTTTGCTGGCAGAAGACTGGTTCTGTAGACTTGAAGGAAGACTGTATATGCTATATAGTTAATGGTAGCTTTTCTCCTATTGCATACAGTTCAGAACATTGTAATCTTAGGTGCACCTCTAACTCTCAGTTTCTCACGTTTACTTACAGCCATCTCTTTAACAAGGTATATATAGAGTGTTAAAATGGAATTAAAGTATGTTGTTGCAATAATTGTTGCTTTGGTAGTGGTAGTAGTTTTCCTTAGCTTTTACATTGGCTTGTTTAAAACAAAACCAACTGTTAACCAGCATGTTGATGTGAGATATGCCTGTGTAAATCTAAATAAAACTACCATCTCGAAAAGCGACCTTGAAACTATTCTTTATGGATTTTTAACCGATCAATGCTATTACTTTGAGGCTAAGCTAGGAGAAAAGCTACAAATTAGCGATTTAGAAAAAATGGTAAGTAGTATAGACGAAACGATTAAAGTTTTGCCAAAAAAGGAATGTAGACTGCCTTTAACTTCAACAAAAACTGTTTTTGTGTGTTGTTCTGAGATCTTAGAAGCAGGAAAATCAATAAATATATCAAAAAGCCAAATTAGTTATAGTGACGTGTTAATATGCGAAAGGGAATAACTGCTTTAGAATTGATTTTTGCTATGTTCATTCTTATAGTTGTTACTTTTGTAGTAATCAGGCTTTTCACTGGAGTCGTTAGTCCTTCTACCTTACCAAACATTCAAGATTTTAAGGAAACTTATAATTATCAGCAAGAAAAACAAAAATGTGAAAATTTGTGCAGCAGATTTATAGAAAGTAATTGCCAAGATTATTCTGCAGCAGCTTCCTATTGCTTACAAAAAGTTTCTCTTAGCATTGATGGAAATTCTGTAACAGCAGAAAGAGGGCATTATGGAATGGTTGCTAACTTGCCTTATTGTGAAGATGGACTGTACTGCTTCCATATAAACGATTGTACATGTGGAAGTGTTGTTCTAGATGCTAAAAATTGTCTAATTTATCTCCAGAGTTATTACATGA
>Ga0272445_1000191_pt1 | contig 60176 bp, 55 predicted proteins | sample YNPCB0031_FD_194404 | JGI IMG/M metagenome (GOLD analysis project Ga0272445, IMG submission 194404) | Hot spring sediment microbial communities from Yellowstone National Park, WY, United States - YNP-CB-003-1 | ecosystem: Environmental > Aquatic > Thermal springs > Hot (42-90C) > Sediment...
TTGAGCCTCCCGGATGGGAGGCAACTTTTTTATTCCTTCTCTCTACCATCTCGTCCTCCTTTATTTATTTACATATATATTCATAATTATCCTTACACAAAAATATATTAACTCCCAATAGCACAATCGTTAAGTGCTGCAGGGCAGAGTGCAAGGAGTATTGTGCTATTGATGGAGCCTTGCAATATTGCTTGCCTGGCAATGATAGATGTGCGCTGATGAGGCAGTGTGTCAATGGCATTTGGAGTGAATGTGTGAAGATTGATCCGAGCTGCTTAAGGCAGGCTTGTGAGGATGGAACTCCTGAGGGGTTTTGTTCTGTTAGCAGAATAGGGTTTTTTTGCAAAAATGGAAGTCTTGTGGCTAATAATAAATATTTCAGGGTGGTGAAACATTAACATCTACACTAAATTGATCTACGCTTCCATTGTTATCAGTTACTGTTATAGTAAAATTATAATAACCTGGGGAGGTATAAGTATGTTGTGTTTGGCAATCAAATTTTCCATCAGGTGCATTGTCTTGAGTTTCTATGTAATGCGGGCTTCCGTCACCAAAGTCGAATTCACACTTTATTATGCCAGTCCTAAAGCCGCCCTCTCCGTCAGGATCGTAGCTAAGATTAATAGAAGGTAAGGTACATTGATAGGTTGCAGTACAATCTTCTTCAGTAGCCCAATCCCTTGCCACAGGCCTCAAGTTGTTTCTTATGTAAACCTTTGTATAGGCATAGTCATAATCCTTGCCATCATCGACCCTAAACCTAAACACATAATTGCCACTTACGGCATTTGGAAAGGCCACTTGTGTGCTGATGGAGTTTGGATAATAGATGATAGCAGTTGTTGGCCCCTCGATCTGCTCCCACCTGTAGCTTAGTGCATCTCCATCAGCATCACTTGCCTGTCCAACAAGCCAAATGATCGGCTCCTCCTCAGCCTTGAGATTGTTGTGAAGATCATAGCGGCTTTCCTTGCAGATTCCTGCCAATGCATCGAGATAGTAAGAAGGGCATCCTGGACCAATGGATATTTCATCGACACCATATGCTTTATTCCTATAATCATTATAACAATCTTCATCAAAGCCCTCTGGCAGCTTGCTAGGCGCAAGCGCAACAGGCCTATTGTTATTTTGCGTGATTTGCTTTGTTATAGTAACAAGCGCACTATCTTCAGAGCATGCATTTTTCGCATCACAAACTCTTAGCTTAAACTCAAGGCTTCCTTCTTGCTGTGCTATAAAGTTTGCTAAGCACGTGTTATAATTTTCGAGCGTGACTAATGGGCCACTCTTTTGTTGCCACACATAACTTAACTTATCACCATCAGCATCTTCGCTATAGCAGCCATTCAAATAAACCCTCTCGCCGACATAGGCACTAATATCGGAGCCTGCATTTGCAATAGGTTCAGTGTTTTGTTTCTCACATTTGTAATTGAAACAACTATAGCCACTTCCACAATCCGCATCGGTGCCACATTCAACACATTTTCCGTTATAGCAGACATATCCACTATAACAGTCCGCATTGCTCTGACATCCAGTATATGTTGTCTTTTTACATCCCGCAATTGCTATTAAGATAAATAATGCCTCAAAAATTCTTCTAATTCCCATTTCTTATCAACCTCCTCATTTCTACCATTCAAAACTCTGTATCACAATTACCCCTCTTTTCCTCGCCTCTTCAAGAAATGTGCTCGTGGCAAAATGGGTTATAAGGATTCTTACTATCTCAACCCCCCTGTTTTCCTCCTGAACCGCCTTCACCTTATCCTCAAGTTCATCAAAAATTTCCTCAATCCATTTTCCTTTCTCCTCCCTATCCATCCCCTTCTCCTCCAGCCTTATCTTCGCCTCCCCAATAATGAGAACTTCCTTCCCCTTCATCCTTCCCCTTCCAAATACATTTATCTCCTTCCCCCTGACCTCCTTTCTTATAAACCTTTCAGTAACCTCAATCCCGTATTTCTCCTTCAAAACCCCTGGTAGCATCCTGAATGCCTCATTCTCAAAGGCATAAGACATTGACCTCTGGAAACCTCCAAATTCTACCCTCAAGCGGTTAAGGGAATTAGCAAGCTGTCTGATTTCTTCTTCTGTCCTTTTCTGTGCCTCAGCGAGTTCATTTACCCTTTGTTCGGTTCTTTTCTGAGCCTCAATAAGTTCCTGAACAGTAATCTCCAGTTTTGTGAGTCTTTCTTCACTCTTTTTCTGAGCCTCAATAAGTTCCTGCACGGTGATTTCTAATTTTGTGAGCCTCTCCTCGCTTTTTTTCTGAGCCTCTACAAGCTCATTTATCCTTTGTTCTGTGTTTTTCTGTGCCTCTGCAAGCTCCCGAACTATCTCTTTTAATTCGTTAAAATCTTTCGCTTTTACCACATCATCCACCATCTCCACCACTTCCAGCAGTATCTCCGCCTGCTTCTTCTTAAAAGCTTTCATTATTTCTTCTCTTGTTAGCTTCTTTCTCACTGCCATATTTTTATTCTATTAAATTTTAAAACAAAAGTCAAGAGAAACGAATTTTTTATAGAAGAAATTTTAAAAATGGGAAATTTCATAGTTTTTGATTTTATGCAGGGTTTCAGGACAAACATAAAACCTGAAACTTACCCATCTTCAATGGATTCAAAAGTGTTTTCCATCTCACCAAAACATTCCTTGATGTAATAAAAAAACTTTTCTAAAATTGAAGACATGAAGGTGGCTATAATTGGAGGAACAGGTTTTATAGGGAGAAGCATAACAAAAAGGTTTGTTGATGAAGGAATAAATGTGGTGGCAATATCAAGAAACCCGATAAAATTTTACGAAAGGATGGGTGGAAAAATTGAGGCAAGGGAGGCGAACATCCTTTATCCCCAGCAGATTTCAGATGCCATAAAGGGATGCGATGTGGTCATCAATTGTGCAGGAATAATAAGGGAAAATGGAGGAAATACCTTTGAAGGGGTTCACATCCAGGGGGTTATAAACATCCTTCATGCATTGAAGGAAAACAGAATAACCCGCTTTGTTCATATCAGCGCTCTTGGAGCAGGAAGGGGAATTGAAACAAGGTATTTCAGAACGAAGGAAATTGGTGAAAAACTCATTGTGGAAAGCGGACTTGAATGGACAATTTTCAGACCTTCTATAGTAATCGGAGAGGATGGAGGGATATTCAAAAAGATAAAAGACCTTTCTATATCCCCTGTTCTTATCCTTCCTGACATGAGAGGTGGAAAAAATCAGGTGGTATCGGTTGAAAACCTGACAAATGCTGTCTTCATTTCGGTTGTGAAAAAGATGGCTGTGAAATCAATTGTAGAACTGGGCGGGAGAGAATTGAGCATGGACGAACTCATTCTAAGAATTCTTCAAAAAATTGGAAAAAGAAGGTTGATTATCAGGCTCCCTCTTCAGTTCTCCCTCTCACTCATAAAAACAGGAGAGAGGATTTTTGATGGAATTATTCCGATAAGCAGTGATGAGATAATAATGGCTACGCAAAAAATTACCTGTTCTTCAACAGAAGTTGCGGAAAAACTCGGAATAACCCTTAAAGACCCTTTTGAATGATGAAGAAGCACATAATAGGAATAACCTCAATAGTTTTGTTCATAGCAATAGGGTATCTTCTGTTTTTCAAAATATCCATAACAAAGACCGAGAAAATAGGCTCAACTCCTGCGGAGGAATGGTTCGGAATATATTTTTCAGGGAAAAAAATCGGTTACCAGGTTGTATCAAAATTGCCTCTGGAGAAGGGAGTGAAATTTATAGAAAAGATGTATCTTAAAGTCACAATGCTTGGAAAAAATGTGAATGCAATTTCCTACGGAGAGGCAGAGAGTTCCTCGGATGGAAAACTTGAGAGGTTTGATTTTGTCCTTTCATCTGGGGACATGAAGTTTCATGCAAAGGGTGAAAAAACTGGAAATACTTTAAAGGTCATCATAAAGACGGGTGAGGATAAAAAGGAAATCAGCATACCATACAATGAAAACATGCTTGTCCCCATGACCATCCTTTCCGCTTATGAAAAAGTGAAAGAGGAAAAGGTTGTAAAATATCCGTTTTTTGACCCATCAACCCTCTCTACCGATTATGTGACATTGAGGTTTAAGGGATATGAAGAAATTGAGGTGATGGGAAAGAAAGTGAAAGCCACGGTGATTGAGGAAGAGTTCAGGGAGATAAGGGGGGATTTATACATTGATGAAAGCGGTTCTCTTCTGAAGGAAAAGAGCGGTCTTGGAATGGAGATAATCAGGGAGGACCCGAAGTCCGCGATAGAAAAGGGATGGGAAAAAGGAGTTGATATCATAACCCTATCAGCAGTTCCATTAATCAATCATACAGGAGTTCCACTTACATCAGCAAAGAAGGCAACAATAAAAATCTCAAACTGGGAAGGAACCCCTCCTCCGGGCTTTCAACCAGCCGAGGGCGGAGTTATTGGGACTTTCAGCATGCCAAAATTGGATTCAAAAGAAGAGGGAACGCTGGGCGAAGGCATGTTCCTTGAGCCAGAGCCACTTCTTCAGGTAAATTCTCCACAGATTAAATTTAGAGCAAAAGAAATTGTCGGAGAATCAAATGATAATCTGGAAAAGGCGAAGAAAATATACGAGTGGGTTTTTACAAATTTGAAAAAAGAACCATCATTTACAATTCCTTCTGCGGTGGATGTATTGAATTCAATGAAGGGAGATTGCAATGAGCATGCCATTCTTTTTACAGCACTTGCAAGGGCTGCTGGGGTGCCTGCGAGGGTAGCAGTAGGGCTTGTTCAACAGGGTGAATTCATGTTTTATCACGCATGGGCTGAGATATTTTACAAAGACTGGATACCTGTTGACCCCACCCTCGGGCAGTTTCCAGCAGATTTGGGCCACATAAAGCTCGGAGAGGGAGGAATCTCGGAATGGGTTGACGCCATAAAGGGACTTGGCAAGATAAAAATTGAGGTTATAAAGGCTGAATGATTCTCATTGAAAACCTCACAAAGGAATTTGGAAAGACAAGAGCAGTAGATTCCTTAAATCTTGAGATAAAGGATGGAGAGATTTTCGGATTTCTGGGTCCAAATGGTGCAGGAAAGACCACAACCCTTAAAATAATGGCAGGACTGCTCAAACCCACTTACGGAAGAGTTGTTATAAATGGACTGGATATATGGAGGGAGCCGGAAAGGGCAAAAAGAATTATAGGGTTTGTCCCTGATAGACCTTTCCTGTATGGAAAACTTACAGGAAGGGAATTCTTAAACTTCATAGGAGACCTTTATGAAGTAGAAGAGGAAAGGGAAAAAAGGATAGAAGAAATGCTTGAACTATTTGACCTCTTAGAATGGGCGGATGAACTTATTGAAAGTTATTCTCACGGAATGAAACAGAGACTCGTTATGGCTGGAGCATTTCTTCACAACCCTTCTGTATTCATTGTTGACGAACCAATGATTGGACTTGACCCGATAGGAATAAGGATGCTCAAGAATCTCTTCAGAAAGATGCAAGAAATGGGAAGGACAGTTTTCATGTCAACGCATATACTTGAGATAGCAGAGGAGGTCTGCACGAAAATAGGAATAATAAACAACGGAAAACTCATTGCGGAAGGGACAATTGATGAACTACGAAAAAAAGCGAAGACGGATTCTCCGGACCTTGAAACAATTTTCCTAAGACTCACAGGAAGGGAAATTCCCATAAAATGACAAAGAAACTCCTATTTCCTCTCTTAAAATCTCTTCTCCGGAAGGTAAAACTAAAGAGCAGAGATGAATTTTTAAAGTTTTTCAGCATCCTCTTCATGGCAGTTTTAATCCTCGGAATATCCTTCTGGGCTATGACCAAACTTCTCATCTATTTCCGTTCAATTGAGGTAATAGGAGAAATCCTTACGAGAAAGGTCCTTTCAATAATTTACCTTTCCTTCTTCTTCGTCCTCATTATGAGCAATTCAATCACAGCATTTTCAACATACTTCTTTTCCGAAGACCTGAACCTGATAAAATCATCACCGGTGAGCCTCTATGACCTATTTTTATCAAGGTTCATTTACACCCTTATAATGAGTTCTTATCTCGTTATGTTCTTCTTCCTGCCCGTCCTCTTCTCATACGGATATGTTTATAAAGCCCCTTTCATCTATTACCTCACTTCTATTCCTGCTTTTTTTGTATTCCTCATGATACCCTGTGCAATAGGCTCTGCAATTTCCTTTTTGCTCGTCACAGTTTTTCCTGCAAGAAAAGCGAGGGATTTTTTGTTTATAACAGCGGTCCTCTTCGGCATAGCCCTTTACATTCTCATAAGGGTTTTGAGACCGGAAAGGTTTGTTGACCCTGAAAGGTTCAAAGACCTCGCAAACTACATCTCCTCTTTATACATGCCAGAAAAATTCTATCTTCCATCATACTGGCTTACAAAAATATCCCTTGATGCCTTAAATGGAAGAATCAACTCTGGATTTCTTTTTCTCCTTCTATCCGGTGCCATAGCCCTAACATACATCACAATGCTTCTTTATGGAATTATAGATAAAGTAGCCTGGTCAAAAGCACAGGAAGCAAAGGGAGCTCCTATTACCCGCTCCACAATTTTTAACAAATTGCTCTTTTTCCTCCTTCGCCCAGCAGGAAGGGTTTTCAAGGCATTTCTTTTAAAAGACGCAAAGATATTCTTCAGAGACACAGCCCAGTGGTCACAGATATTCCTCCTTGCAGCCCTCATAGCAGTCTATTTATACAATTACTATGTCCTTCCCCTTGACAGGCTTCCATTCCCTACATTTTATATGGAAAATTTCGTAGCCTTCGTCAATAAAGGTCTTGCTGGATTTGTAGTGGCAGCAGTTGCCACAAGATTTTTGTATTCTGCGGTAAGCCTTGAGGGGGAGGCAATATGGATTATAAAAAATGCTCCCATCTCACCGAGAAAATTTTTAATGAGCAAGGCTGTGATAGGCTTCATCCCCCTCTTCATCCTGGCTGAAATCCTCATCATTGCCACAAACTTTTTGCTTCATACCACAAAACTCATGATGGTTGCCTCCGCAATTCACATAGCAGTTATAGTAACAGGGCTGGTGAGCCTCGGAATTGGAATAGGAACTCTCTATCCAAACTTCAAATACGAGAATGTTGCCCAGATACCGATGGGCTACGGCGGCTTCATCTACATGGTTTTGAGCCTCCTTTATGTGGCAATCTCCGTTTTAATAAGTGCTGTCCCAATCTATACATTTTTCAAAATCTCACTGAATATGCCTGTTCGCTCCTATCAGATTCTCCTCGGCGGAGTTTTCATCCTCCTCCTCATAATAATTCATTCATTAGTGATATATCACTTCTTCAAACTCGGAGAAAAGGCTTTTGAAAATCTTGAAATATCTTAAATTCCATAGAAAAAGTTTTGACTTTTATGGTAAAATGGTGTATGATAAAAAAAATTTAAGGAGAAAAATATGGCTAAAAAAATATTGGTGGCTGATGACAGCATAACAATTCAGAAAGTTATGAAAATGGCGTTTTCAAATCAGGATGTTGAATTGACTATCGTGGATAATGGAATAGACGCCATAGAAAAAACGAAAGAATTGATCCCCGACCTCGTCCTTGCGGATGTGCTTATGCCCGGAAAAAATGGATACGAAGTATGTAAAACAATCAAGTCGGATAACAGGACAAAACACATCCCTGTTCTATTGCTTGTAGGAGCTTTTGAAACCTTTGACGAAAATCTCGCAAGAGAAGCAGGATACGATGGACACATAACAAAACCCTTTGACACAGCCACTTTGCTCTCCAAGGTGAGGGAAGCCTTAGAACGAAAAAAAGAAGAGGAAACAGTAGAAATGGAAATTGAGGAAAAGGCAGAAGAAAAAATTTCGGAAAGCTTTGAAACAATGGAAGAAGCAATGGAACCCGAAGGAATATATGACATTGTAACCGAAGAACCGGAAGAAAGCATATACGAACCAGAAGAAGTATTCCCTGAGGAAGAAATAGTATCATCGGAAGAAGAGATTGAAACCGAAGAAATTTCGCCTCAAGGTGAAGAAGAACTCCCTTCCGAAATGGAAGAGGAAGTATATGAAGCAGAAGAGATTCTTGAAGAAGGAGTTGTAGCAGAAGAAGCCGAGTCCGCACCTGAAATAATTGAAGAGCTTCCCCCTGAGGAGGTAGTGGAAGAAACTCAGGAAGAAGTAGAAGAAGTCCCGATGGAATTGGAAGAAACATTAGAAAAGCCAGCGGCGGAAGAGGAAATTGTAGAAGAAGCTGAAGAAATTGAAATGGAAGGACCTGTTGAAGAGGTTGAAATAGAAGAAAGGGCAGAAGAAGTCCCCATTGAGTTTGAAGAAATTACTCCAGAAGAAAAAGTAGAAGAGGCTGTCCCATCCGTAGAAGTTTCCGCTGAGGTCCCGCCCAAAGAAGAACTTAAACTTTCGCCGGAATTTATAGAAAAGGAAGCAAGAAATATAATAAGAGAAATAGTTGAAAAAGTTGTGTGGGAGGTCGTGCCTGACCTTGTGGAGAGGCTAATAAAAGAAGAAATTAAAAAATTAAGAAATAAGGGAGAAAAAAAGACCTGAATTTCATAGCAAAGAAAACCCCTGCAAAGATCAACCTCTTTTTAAAAGTTATAAGGAAAAGAGAGGACGGATATCATGAAATATTCTCTCTCGTTGACAAAATATCCCTCTACGACATTATCACACTGGAAGAAGCCCGTGAAGATATGGTAATTATCCCTTCCGTTTATGGAGAAGAAAATACCGTCACAAAAGCTCTTCGCCTCTTCAAGGAAAGAACAGGAATCAAAAAAAACTATTGCGTAACGGTAAGCAAAAAAATACCTATTTCCGCGGGTCTCGGTGGAGGTTCCAGCGATGCAGCGTGTCTATTGAAACTTCTCAATTCGGTATCAGAAATAAAATTGAGCGATGAGGAACTCCTTCAACTATCAGCAGAAATAGGTTCCGATGTCCCTCTTTTTATAGTAGATGGTCCATGTATCATTTCGGGAAGAGGAGAAAAAGTATTTCCTGTAAAAATGGAGTTCAAGAGATGGTATGTGCTCCTTAAACCTCCATTTGGTCTTTTAAGCAAGGATGTTTATGAAGAATTTGACCGGTATCCGGAAACAGGCTATCTAAATGACCTTGAAAAACCAGCCATAAGGTTGAGACCCGAACTTGAAAAACTGAAAGAACTCCTTTCTCACACAGGAAACCCCATCCTGTGCAGTGTATCTGGAAGTGGCTCGTGTATTTTCTCGTTATTCTTTGATAGAGAGACGGCAGCCTCAGTGGCAGAATCGTTGAGAAAAAACAGGGAATTAAAAGAATGTGAAATCTACCTCGTGGAAGGATTAGGTTAAGAGATTAGAATTTATTTTGAGCATGTAGTTTCTTATATATTCATCAAAAGAATTAAGAACATACTCTCCCAGTTTTATATCTCTTCCTCTTAAAAAATTAACATCCACCATTTCAAGAAAGCGACGCAAAAATTCCCGCGACCGCGGAGCATAGCTCCAGTGCCACTCCTCAATTCCCCTCAATTCCGAATTTACCACATACACCTGATAAAACCCGAACTTTTCAGCATTTCTTTTCAGCCATTGATAAGCTTCATAATATACCCCGCCCTCCCGATAATTTTTATTTTCAAGGGGATTATGAATTTTTTCCTTTCCCACTATGTCTACATCGCTTCCCCATCCGTGCCTTGATGTTCCCGGAAAGGCTGAATACCTTAAGACAAGCCTCACAGCATCCTCTTCATTCACCTCTTTAAGAAACTTCTCAACTTTTTTATTCCATATCTCCCTCTGCCTTTCAAAACTTCTGTATCCGGAGAAAGCTCTTATTTCAATGCCGTCTTTTAAGGCTGCCTCCTTCATTCTCTCAAAAGAGAACGCCGTTTCACTCTCCAGAAAGACTCCATCTACTTCTCTTCCTTCCGGCTTCTCCATTCCGGTCAAAATTTCCAGAGTAACCTGCACAAAAACATTTTACATCCACCGAAAAAATTATTAAACTCTCTCAATTATCAAATGGACGAAGAAACTTTTTAACCCTTAAGTTCCTTATTTATCTCCTCTTTTGTATCTTCAATCTCCTTTTCAACCTCTTCCCTCAATTCGGAACTTGCCTTTCTAAATTCCCTTACCGCTTTTCCAAGGGACCTCGCTATTTCGGGTAGTTTCTTTGGACCAAGGAATATAAACGCTACCAGGAAAATAAGAATCAGCTCCTGTGTCCCTATTCCAAACATATAACAATTTTAACTCATGATTAAAAATTAGTCAAGCAAATTCTGGGCGGGTTTATGGAAGAAGGAAATGCGATTTCTTGAAAAACTGTTGAAAATTAAATAAGATGTTGACAACCATAGCTGGAGAAAGAGATGGAAATAAGTCTTGAGCTCATAAAGGCAAAAGTGGAGGAGGAAATAAAAGGGGTAAAAAATTTAGACCAGTTTCTGAGGCTAAAATCAAAATATATTGGTAAAAAAGAAAGCCTTCTTACAACCCTCCGTCAGAAGATAAAATCAGGAACTCCTGAGGAAAAAAAACTCCTTGGAATGAAATTCAATGAAATAAAAGAGTTTCTTGAGGAATTTTTCAAGGAGAGGGAAGGCGAATTTAAAAAGAAAGAAGAGAAAGAGGTAGATATCACCCTTCCAGGATTAATCCGATCGCCCGGAAAATTTCACCCGGTATCTCAGATTATGGAGGAAATCATTCACATATTCAAGACCATGAACTTTGATGTGGCAGAGGGTCCGGAAGTGGAAACAGACTTTTTTAACTTTGAGGCATTGAACATCCCAAAATGGCATCCCGCAAGGGATATGCAGGATACCCTCTACATAGAAGGCGAAAAGCTCCTGAGAACCCACACCTCCCCGGTCCAGATAAGGGTGATGTTAGCAAAAAAACCACCCGTGCGAATTATTGCACCGGGGAGAGTTTACAGAAGGGATTCGGATGTATCACATACACCCATGTTTCATCAGGTTGAAGGTTTACATGTAGATAAAGATGTAAAATTCATACATCTCAAAGGGACAATAGAACTCTTCCTGAAAGCATTATTTGGCGAAGAAATAAAAATAAGGTTCAGACCGAGTTATTTTCCATTCACAGAACCATCTGCTGAAGTGGATATAAGTTGTGTTCTGTGCGGTGGAAATGGATGCAGGGTCTGCGGGAGCGGATGGCTTGAAATAATGGGTTGCGGAATGGTCCATCCAAATGTGTTCCGTGCTGTGGGATATCCGGAGGACATCCAGGGATATGCTTTTGGACTGGGAGTAGAGAGACTCGCCATGCTCAAGTTCAAAATAAATGATATAAGGCTTTTTTTCGAAAACGACTTAAGATTTTTGAGGCAGTTTTAGATGATTATAAGCATAAACTGGTTAAAGGAACTTGTAGATATTGAAGGAATTGAGGAAAAAATACCTGATGCCCTTACAAATGCGGGTATTGAAGTAGAAGAGGTAAAGAAAGTAAAAGTTGATTTTTCTGGCGTAATTACAAGCAGAATCAAAACCATAAGACCGCATCCTTCCGCAGAGCGTCTGACCCTCTGTGAAGTGGATACGGGAAAAGAAATTCTCTCCATTGTCTGTGGAGCCAAAAATATAAAGGAAGGGGATATATGCCCCCTTGCTCTTCCAGGAGCGTTGCTCCCCGGCGGAGTAAGGATTGAAAAGAAAAAGATAAGAGGAGAAATCTCTTACGGAATGCTCTGCTCCGAAAAAGAATTAGGGTTAGGGGAAGACGAAAAGGGAATAATGATTCTGCCTGAAGACACAAAAGTAGGAATGGATTTGAGAGAAGTCTTCAAAGAAGACATTCTAATGGAAGTCTCGGTTACACCGAACAGAGGAGACTGTCTGAGTCATCTGGGAATTGCGAGGGAGCTCTCTGCAATTTTTAAAAGGAAATTGATTGAGCCCCAAATTTTTGAAGATTTTATTCCCCTTCAAGAAGATGTGATAGAAATAGAAGAAAGGGAGGGTTGCCCGTTTTATCTGGGAGCAGCAATAGAGGGAGTGAAGGTTTCTCCTTCTCCCCTGTGGCTTTTCGCAAGACTAAAATCAATCGGAGCAAGACCGGTGAACAACATTGTGGATGTCACAAATTATGTGCTCTTTGAAATGGGACAACCCCTTCATGCCTTTGATTTTGAGAAGATAGAGGGTGGAAAAATAAAAGTGAGGATGGGAATAAAAGGCGAAAAAATCTTAACTCTTGACCATAAAGAAAGAGAGGTTGACGAAGAAATTCTTCTAATATGCGATGTAGAAAAACCCCAGGCAATAGCAGGAATAATGGGAGGACTGGAATCGGAAGTGAATTATGATACAAAAAAAATCTTCCTTGAAAGCGCTTTCTTCTCTCCGGTATTTATAAGGAGAGGAAGTAAGAAGTTAGGAGTCTCTTCTGAAGCATCTTACCGATTTGAGAGAGGAGTTGACCCTGTGGGAGTAGAAAAAGGGTTGAGGAGGGGTCTTTTCCTCATAAAAAAACTTCTTCCAGATTGCCTGATAAGAGGAATTTTTAAAAAGGGCGAAATCCCTTTAAAGAAAACCGCAGTATTTTATCCCTTTTCTTTTAGCGAAAGGTTTCTGGGTATAGAAATAAAAAAAGAAGATGTAAAAGAGGTGCTTAAAAATCTGGGATTTGAATGTTCAGAAAAAGAAAATGGACTGGAAATAATTCCTCCTTCATGGAGGCACGATATAGCACTCAAAGAAGATATAGCAGAAGAGATAGCAAGAATTATTGGCTATGAAAAAATTCCCTCAATCCCGCCGGGTTTTACTCCCGTTGTTTTGAGGGAATACAAAACTGAAAAACTGAAAATTATAAAAACCTATCTTAATTCTCTGGGATTTAATGAAAGCATATTTTACAGTTTTATAGGCGAAGATTTCTTAAAAAAAACGGGTTTTAAAGGAGAGGCAGTAAAAATTCTTAATCCCCTCTCCAGGGAATTAAACATCTTGCGACCCTCTCCCATGTTCAGCATTCTCCAGGGACTTATTCACAATTACAGGCAGAAAGTGTTAGACATAATGCTTTACGAAGTAGGGAAGGGATTTTACAAAGAAGGAAAGGAAATAAAAGAAGAGCTCCATCTGTCCGGGGGATTTTATGGTAATCCTGTCGAAGAACTCTGGAATAAGGAGGGAAGCGGATTTTTCTTTTTAAAAGGAGTGATAGAGGGAGTGCTCTCAATTTTAAAAATAAAAGAAAAAAGAATGGAAAGGCTGGAATCTCCTCTCTTTGAAGAAGGTGAATCTGCAAGGATTTTGATGGAAAACCAGGAAATCGGAATGTTAGGAAAGGTGCGGCATCAAGTGCTAAAGGAACTGGATGTGGACGAAGACCTTGAAGTCTTCCTTTTTGACCTATATCTTGAAAAAATAATTTCAGGAGAAGAGGAGATACCATCGTATAAAGAGTTCAGCAGATTCCCTCCGCTTTTGAGAGACCTGTCCATTGTCCTTGACGAAAAAATTACCTGGGAAGAAATAAAATCTGCAGTTCATGAAAAAGCAGGACACCTCCTTGAAGAAGTCTCGCTTTTTGACATATACAGGGATGAAAAAATTGGTATGGGTAAAAAAAGCATAAGTTTTCATCTCATTTTCAGAAGTCCTGATTCCACATTAAAAGATGAAGTCGTTGATTCCCTCATAAATGAAATCCTTCGGTTTTTAAAAGAAAAATTCGGAGCAGAACTGAGAAGATAGTCAGGAAATCCGAAATTTACCACATTTTTTATTGATTTAGTGGAATTGTTGGGATTAAGGCTATTATTAGGCTTAAGGCCATAGGCTTCAGGCTTTGTTTAGGCTTAAGGCTATAGGCCGAAGGAATTATTTTATTGACTGTTTTCAAAAATCAAAACTATTCCCTTAAGCCTTCAGCCTATTAAAGAATGAACCCCTCCCTCACCTTCTCCAAATTTTTTTAACTCCCCTCTTTTTTAAAGAGGGGTAGGGGGAGATTTTTGGAATAATAAAATTTTACAAAAAATTTTTGGATAGAAAACCCTTCCCAACCTTCCCTTGCATCCTTAATTTTCCCCCTCTTATCAAGAGGGAGACACAGGGGGAGATGAAATCCTCCCCAACCCTCCTTTACAAAAGGAGGGGGTAAGGCAAAAAATGGGGGACACAGGGGGGAGATGAACCCCTCCCCTTGAGAAGGAAGGAGCCGAGGAAAAATGCCAGATAGATTCCCCTGGACGCTTTTGTCGCTTCGCTCTATTGAAAATGGAATCAGAACCTTATCCTGAGCAAATTTTTGACCTTTTCATCTGTATGTGATAAAAGTATCTCTATGAAGATAAAATTTGGAACAGATGGATGGAGAGGAGTTATTGCAAAGGATTTCACATTTGAAAGCCTGAAAAGGGTTTCTTCTGCCTATGCTGAGTGGCTGAATTCAAAAGGCTTTAAGAGGGTAATAATCGGATATGACACGAGGTTTTTGTCTGAGGAATTTGCAAAGGAGTGTGGAAGGGTGCTTATGAAAAAAGGAATTTCTGTGAGCATATCATCCGAACCAAGTCCAACTCCTGAAGTTTCCTGGAACATCATGGATAAAAAGTTAGACGGCGGCATTGTGATAACAGCGAGCCACAATCCCTATTTTTACAACGGCTTCAAGATAAAAAACCAGTTCGGCGGTCCTGCTGAAAATGAGATTACAAGCGAAGTAGAAGCTCTCATTGAAAAAGTTGATGTGCCTGATACGGAAAAAATTGAGGTTCCAGTTGAAGACCTTAAAACTCCTTATATCCAGCATATCCTCCAAATTATTGACCAAAAATTACTTATGGAAAATTCCAGAAAAATAGTAGTGGATTCTATGCACGGAGCAGGGAGGGGTTATCTGAAAACCATTCTTGAGCCCCTTGAATGGAAGGTAATAGAGATAAGAGGAGATATAAATCCATATTTTGAAGGAGGAAGACCCGAACCGACTGCGGAAAACCTTTCCCTTCTTTCAAAAACAGTTGTAGATGAAGGTGCCTTTGCAGGGATTGCCACCGATGGGGATGGAGATAGAGTGGGAGTGGTTGACGGAGAGGGAAAGTTTGTCACTCCACACATTGTATTCGCACTTATTTTTAAACACCTCGTGGAAGACAGAAAAATTAAAGGAAAGGTTTTCAAAAACTTCTCCACATCCGACATGATAGATAAGCTGGCAAAAAAATACAATGTGGAATGTATTACCACACCAATTGGGTTTAAGTATATATCCAGAAAAATGTTTGAAGAAAAAGGAGTGATGGGGGGTGAGGAAAGCGGTGGAATTGGAGTTGTCATCAATTCAATGGAAAGAGACGGCATATTTTCAGCATTGATGCTCCTTGAAATGGCATGTTACAGAGACAAAAGCATTGAAAGATTAAAGATGGAACTCTTTGACGAGATAGGACCTCATTTTCAGGTGAGGAAAGATATAGCCATATCTGCCGATAAAAAGGTGGAATTGAAGGATTTTGAAAGAATTGGAAATTACAAAGTAATAAAAATAGAAGATATAGATGGTAAAAAATACAGACTTGACAACGGTGGCTGGATTCTTCTCAGACCTTCTGGAACAGAACCCCTTATAAGGATTTACTCTGAAGCACCCACTATAAATGAAGCTGAAAAACAGATTTCTCTTTTGAGAGAAATGATAGGTATATGAGCCATCCCCAAATCCCTCTTCCAGCCTATTTTTTCGCCAGCATCATTTATCAAAAAGACGAAAAATTAAAAGAGGCTCTGAACCTCCTTTCTCAAAGGGAGTGGAAAATTTCAAAAATGACGCAGGAGATGCCTTTTCATCACACTGAATATTATTACGAAGAAATGGGAAAACCCCTGAAAAGGGTTTTTGTGTTTTTTGAGCCCTTTGCAGAAAGGGAGAAGATTATTGATTTAAAACATTTTTCCTATTCCGTTGAGAAGGAACTTTCCTCCAGTGAAAAAAGAAATGTAAACATTGACCCTGGATATCTCACCCTTGAAAACATAGTCCTCTCCACATTCAAAAATTATTCGCATAGAATCTATCTTGGAAAAGGGGTCTTCGCTGAAATTACACTCATATACCGAAATAAAAGTTATGAATCCCTCCCATGGACCTACCCGGATTATAGAAGCGATGAGATTATAAAAATATTTAATCAGGAAAGAGAAGAATATAAAAGGAGAATTAAAAGATGAAAAGCATGACAGGATTTGGAAGAGTAAGAACCATATTGGACGGAAAAACGATTGAAATTGTAATATCCTCGTTGAACCATAGATTTATTGAAATTTTCACATCATTACCCGAAGGGCTTGAAGTCCTTGAAGTTCCTATAAGAAAAATTATCAGGGAAAGATTAAAAAGGGGAAAGATAATGGTAAAGGTGACCATTTCAAAGGATGAACATCCGCGGGAAAAAGATATTGAGGAGTTCCTGAAGACATTAGAAATTTTTAACAAAAAAACCAACAATCGCATTCCTCCTACTTTTTCCGATTTTCTTCTCTTTATCAAAGAAAAAAGCGAAAGGGAAAAATTTTTAGAAGAAGCAGTCAGAAAAAAAATTGAGAAAATTTTAATAGAAGCAATAAAAAAGGTAGAGGAGATGAGGGAGAGGGAAGGGAAAAAGATAAAAAAAGAAATAAAAAAGAGCATAGGGATAATTGATAAAGCAGTAAAAAATCTTCAGAAATTAAAACAGAGAATTGAGAAATCCATCATGAAAAAGGTTTCCAAACTTCCGGAGAAAGAAAAAATTCTTCAGGAAAGAGACTTTTCAGAAGAATTCTCAAGGCTCAAGTCTCATCTCGGTCTCCTCAAGAAAATAATAGAGGAAAAGGAAAATGGCAAAAAAATTCTTTTTATAGAACAGGAAATGTTGAGAGAAATTACAACCCTTACAAACAAAGCAAGCAATTTTAAGGTCTCCCTTCTGAGCATTCAAATAAAAAATGAACTTGAAAAGATAAGAGAACATGCCCAGAACATCCTCTGAGAGCATAGTTTTTGTGATTTCAGGACCTTCCGGAAGCGGGAAAACCACTCTCTGGAAGAGACTTCTTGAAGAGTTTAAGGACATAACGAGGTCTGTTTCTGTCACCACAAGACCACCAAGAGGAAAAGAAAAAAATGGCAGGGATTACACCTTTGTATCGGAAAAGAAATTTCTGAAGATGATAGAAAAAGGAGAATTCCTTGAGTGGGCTCTTGTTCATAATCATTACTACGGAACTCCCAGAAAAAATATAGAAATCGCAAAAAAGAAAGGAATTGACATAATCCTTGAAATAGATGTTCAGGGAGCAATGAAGATTAAAAAAAGTGGAATAAAGGCTGTTTTCATATTTATCGCTCCACCTTCCATAAAGGCTTTGAAAAATAGGCTAAAGAAAAGAGGGGATGTATCGGAAGAGGAGATTCGTTCAAGGATAGAAATTGCTAAAAAGGAAATGAGCTATATTTCTGAATACGATTACCTCATCATAAATAAAGATATTGACTCGGCTTACAATCATTTAAAGTCAATAATAACTGCTGAAAGATTAAAAACTTTCAGGGCAATAAAATCCCTCAAAATCTGAAAAAAACTTCCCTGCAACCCCCACCGTTTTTGCAGGGAAGGAACAGAGGAAAATCTCAGATTGGTTGCTTCCCAACCTTCCTTCTCCTTTCAGCCTTGTGCCTTAAGCCTTCAGCCTATTATCGCCTACCGCCTTAAGCCTTTCAAGAGGGGAGATTTTTTGAAAATTTTGATACTGCTTATCTATATGATATAATGGAAAAAATGGAGGTTATTGATGGAAATAGTGATTCAGATTATTTTCACAATCATAGGTGTGGTCCTTTCCGCATTTCTGGGGAAACTTATCTCCCAGAATGGGAAGATACTAAAGAGGATGGAGGAGGGATTCAGAATGATGGGAGAGAAAATGGACGAGGGATTCAGAAAAATGGATGAGGGGTTCCGAAGAATGGATGAAGGGTTTAAAAGGATGGACGAGGGATTCAGGCTTATTGCCCTCCTCATCCTCGCAGAGACCCCAGAAGAAAAGAAGGAACTGGCGAGAAGGATACTCAGAGAGAAGGGATAAGATTATAAGAGTTCACGATAGCCTTTCCCAATTTAGGCTTTGGTGTGCCTCCTCTTCAGCCTTTTATCACCCCTTCCCTTAAGAAAGGTTTGGGGAAATAAATCGGAAGGAAAGGGAACAAAGGAATTATTTAAAAATTTTGCGAAAAAATTCACAAAAATTAAAACTCATACATCAAAAACCACTTCGGTCACAAAATTTTTTCCTTTCTTCTCTATCTTCAAGTTGTGATATGTAGCAGCCTTTAATTCTGCTTTTACTTCAAATGAGTCCTTTGTTAACGGAGCAAGCAAAATTTCACCCTCAAACCTATTTTCTTCAATCTTCATATTTTCAATCTTCAATGGAACTTTCTTTAAAGAAAAAAGATATATCAGTTCGTTCAGAAATCTCACGAGGAGGTCTTCAAGGTCAATTCCTTCTAAAGAAATTTTCTTTCTTTCAAGGCTTTCTGCTTTTCTTTTTCTTTTCACAACTATATGGAGAAAACCATTTAGTGCTTCCGAAAATAGTTCCTCAATCGTTTTCCCGCTTATCTTAATTTTTATATCTGCCTTATGGTCAATAACCCTGAATCCCACTATATCTTCCAGAAAACCCTGAATGTGGAAAGAAACGGTTCTCTCAAATATCCAGGGATAGACCCTCTCAAAGAGATTCTTTCCTCCTTAAGGAGGACCCTGAACACCATCTCAACACTCTCCGTTAAACCTTTTATTGAATACCCTCCTTCCAGAAGGAGAAAGGGTCCACCTGCTCCTATCTCTTCTGCCAGCTCAACCAGCATCTGGGTCATCGCTCCAAATCCCTTTTCTGTAACCCTCATGTCTCCAAGGGGGTCATCAATATGGGGGTCAAACCCTGCTGATACCAGAATGATATCCGGAGAATAATTTCTGATAATAGGCACTATTATCTCTTCAAAGCATCCTGAATAAACCGAATCATCCGCACCTCCTGGAAGAGGAAGGTTTACCGTATATCCTCTTCCCTCTCCCTCGCCTACTTCTTTTAAAGAACCTGTCCCCGGGTAATAGGGCCATCTGTGAGTTGAGATGTAAAGAACATCCCTTCTTGTCCAGAATGCCCACTGTGTTCCGTTACCATGGTGAAGGTCCCAGTCAACTATTGCAACCCTTTCCATCCCCTTCTTTATGCAGTATTCACCTGCAATCGCTATGTTGTTAAAAAGACAGAATCCCATCGCCCTATCGCTTTCTGCATGATGCCCTGGAGGTCTTATGAGGGCAAACCCCCTCTTGATATTCCCTTTCATAAATTCATCAATCATGTTTAAAGAACTTCCCACTGCAAAAAGGGCTGTCTGGAACGAATCGGGTGAAGTAGATGTATCCGCATCAAGATACACACTCCTTCCATCTGTTGATTTTATTCGGTTAAAGTGGGACTCAGTGTGAATCAAAGTAATCTCCTCTTTCTCTGCCTTCCTAAGAGGAATCTGTTTCAGTTTTGAAATTATCCCCTTCTCCTTTAACATATCGTTTATTGCTCTCACTCTTTCAGGGCTTTCAGGATGTCCATAGGATGGAATGTGGTTCTCAAAAATTTTATCTGCTACCACACCGACGCTCATGTTTTTATTATCATTCTATTTTCAAAAATTTCAACAAAAACAGGAACCTGTGGATAACCGCTTTCAAAAGATGATGGGCAAAATTCTTGAATGAAAGGCAAATTACTGGTATAAAAAACAAAAACTATTTAAGGAGGTGTGATATGATGAGGGTAACCTATCATGGTCATGCGTGCTGGACAGTAAGTTCAGAAACACATAGCGTAATAATAGACCCATTTTTAACAGGAAATGAACTGGCAAAGATAAAGCCATCGGATGTGAAAGGGATTTCCGCAGTTCTTGTCACACACGGACACTTTGACCACCTCGGGGATGCGGTGGAAATTGCAAAAGCAAACAATGCCCCTGTTATAAGCGTATTTGAAGTTGTGAATTATGTGACGAAAAGGGGAGCACAGGGTCATCCGATGCATATAGGAGGTGCTTACAACTTTCCCTTCGGAAGGGTAAAACTCACAATCGCCCATCACGCCTCTACAACCGATGAAGGAGCAACCGGAAATCCCTGCGGAATAATCCTTCAGATGGGCGGTAAAACCCTTTACCACGCGGGAGATACAGGACTTTTTTATGATATGAAACTTATTGGAGAGATGAACCAGATTGACATTGCTTTGCTTCCAATAGGAGGGAATTTCACGATGGATATAGATGACGCAGTAAAGGCGGTTGAATTTCTCAGACCAAAAATTGCCATTCCTATGCATTATGACACATTTCCTGTTATAAAGGCTGACCCGAATGAGTTCGTGAAAAAGGTTGAGAAGCTCGGCGTGAAAGGCATCGTGTTAAAGGTTGAAGAATCCTACGAAGTAAAGTAATGGCGCTCTTCAGAAAGACCCGTTTTTACCTTGTCTCTGAGCCATTAAGAGGAGCACTTCTTGCTTCCTATCTAAAAGCCAACGGCAGAAGCATCTCCTTCCCATCTCCCTGTTTCTTCCTGTCTAAAAATGGTGAAAAAATCCCTCTCTTTCCATTGTTCCTTCCATCCGGAAAAGAAAAGGAAATTTCCTTCAGCCGCCTGAAGCTCGCTGAAATCCTGGAAGGTTCTATATCAAAGGACTATGAAGGCTACATAAACATTGCCATAGGCGAGAGCATAAGGGTAAGAGGATTTGAAAATAGAGAAATACTTCTTGAGGAATTCAGAAGGGAGTTCGGAGAAAAAAGTTTTGTCCATAGATGTTTTTCAATCAGCGAAGAGATGAAAAGTCTCTATGAACAGGGAAAAAAGGATAAGGCAAGGGAAAAATGGGAGAATCTGAAAGAATTTGTAAAAAAACTTAAGGAGGAAGAGCGAGGAATTATAAAAGCAATTTTCTGTTCGTGGACATTTATAACCCACAGACTTGAGCAGAAGAAGATTGAAAATGGAGCCTTCCCATTCCTTGCCGGTTTTCAAGCTCTCAAACGGATTCAGTCTCCTGATAAATTGTGGTCAAGAACAACTACCCTCTTAAATTTCTATCAACTGACAAAACCTTCTGATTCACAAATCCTTCAACCCTCCCAGCTTCCCGATGAAGATAAAGGGCTGAGTATAAGAAAGAAAATATGGATGTTGACCTGTGAAAACAAAAATCTGCCAGAAGAGATGAAAAATCCAGTGATATATCTCCAGACTCCCATGAGCGAACCCATTTACATAGAAAAACTTCCCTGGTCCACTTCCGAAAAAGCACATTTTCTTATCTTCTCAAGTGCTGAGTCATCGGAAGAGGATATCAAAAGGGCTTTCAAGACCCTCGCCCCTCTTCTTGAAGAACCTGCTCATTTATTCCCTGCGGGAGAAGAAAACTTTTCATATCTTTCCGACTTCATCCCCAGGAAAGTGATGCCACTCATTCCTTCGGTTCCATCTCATATCTCAGTAGATATAATCTCTATGGAGAGGGACATCAAATGAAGGTGCTGGTAGTAGGAGGTGGTGGAAGAGAACACGCCCTTGTGTGGGCATTAAAGAAGAGTAAAGAAGTAAAAGAAATTTTCTGCGCTCCAGGTAACGGAGGGATATCAAGAATTGCAAAAACTATTCCTGAAGTAAAAGGTGAAGATATCCAGAGGATAAAGGAAATTGTAGTGAAGGAAAAAATTGACCTGGTTGTGGTTGGTCCCGAAAATCCACTTGCCCTTGGAATAGCAGATGAATTAGAAAAGGAAAAGATTCCTGTCTTTGGTCCGTCAAAATCTGCCTCTCAACTTGAATCAAGCAAGGTATTTTCAAAAAGGTTCATGGAAAAATATGACATACCAACTGCGGAGTTCAGGGTTTTTCACGACCCGGTTTCTGCAATAAAATTTGTTGAAGAAAAGGGAGTCCCAATTGTCATAAAGGCTGATGGACTTGCTCAGGGAAAAGGAGTTTATGTGGCTCACTCAATGGAAGAAGCAGGAGAGGCAATATCCGATATAATGGTGAAAAAGAAATTTGGAACTTCAGGAAATAAGGTAGTTATTGAAGAATACCTTGAAGGGGAAGAACTTTCTTATATTGCCATAATAAGCGATGGAAAAATCATTCCGCTCCTTGCATCCCAGGACCACAAAAGGGTTTATGACGACGACATGGGTCCGAATACCGGGGGAATGGGTGCCTATGCACCTGTTCCATTTGTGACCAAAAAAATTGAGAAAAAAATTATTAACAGGATATTCAAAAGGGCATTAAAAGGTATGGAGAAGGAAGAAATAAGATATAGAGGGGTTCTTTATGCAGGACTTATGATAGTGAAAGACGAACCCTATGTGCTTGAATTTAATGTGAGATTTGGAGACCCGGAAACCCAGCCTATTGTTACGCTTATGAAAAGTGACCTTTTTCCTGTATTATTTAATGCAGCCACCGGAAATCTTAAGGAGGAAAAAATTGAATGGAAAGATGGTGCTTCATTGTGTGTAATTATGGCTTCTTCTGGATATCCAGGTGAATACAAAAAGGGATATGAAATAAAGGGTCTTGAAGAGGTAAAAGAGGGAGACGATCTGGTGATTTTCCATGCGGGCACAGAGTTCAAAAACGGAAAGTTCTACACATCTGGTGGCAGGGTTCTCGGTGTTACCGGGGTCGGGAGGGATTTAAAAGAAGCGTTTGAAAAAACCTATTCAGCAGTGAAAAAAATAACATGGGAAGGGGTTCATTACAGAAAAGACATAGGCAGGAAGGGTCTCAAGTATCTATCATGAAGGCTTATTTCAGGGGAAAGGTTTACGAATTTAATGAGAGGATGAAGGTCAAGGAGTTGCTGAAAAAAATGGGACTTCTTCCAGAGTATGTAATAGTCGCTAAAAGAAATCCGTCAAATAATGACCTTACCATACTTATAGAAGAAGATTTTGTTGAAAAAGATGATGAAGTTGAAATCCTGAGTGCAATATCAGGAGGGGGATGGTCAAAAAGAATGGGAGACGGGAGATAAAATTTTCAGGAGAAAGTCCCTTATATCTTCAGGGAGAACGCTTTCTGCCCACTTCTTTCCTTCCTCACCCATCTTTTTCCTCATCTCATCATTCCTCAAAAGAAGAAGAACCTTCTCTGCTATATCCTCAGGGCTTTTTGGGTTCACAATGAAGCCTGTTTTTCCATCAATTACCGCATCCCTGCACCCTCCCTCACCACCTATCACCGGCTTTCCAAAGTAATTTGCCTCAAGGAACACAAGCCCGAAACCCTCAGAAAAAATCCCCCTTTCATTCTCCTCAACCCTTGACGGCATAACGAACAAATCACAAATTGAGTAATATGCTGAAAGTTCTTCATCGGAAACACCTCCTGCAAAAATAACACTATCTTTTAAACCCATTGAATCAGCCATCCTTTCATACTCCTTCTTAAAATCCCCATCCCCTATCACAACATAAACTGCCTGAGGAAATTTTTCCTTTATAATTTTCATGGCTTCAATTGTCATATCTATCCCCTTGTATCTCTGAAGTTGAGTAAGCCTTGCAACAGAAAGAATTACCCTCTTACCCCTATAAACCCTCAGCAATTCATCAACCTTCTCTTTTGATGGCTCCTTAATTTTTGGAAGGGCAAGCCTTATCCTTTTTATCTTTTGAGCATCTATAAAATTTTTTAAGTAATCCTCAGTCCACCTTGATATTGCGATGACAGAATCCGCTCCATTCAAAACCCTTTTTATAATCCATAGCCTCCTTTTATCCATAACCTCTATTGCATAAGTCCATTGAATATAGAGGACCCCGAAAATTTTTTTGATAAAAAGCGCAGGAATTCCTGAAAGGATGTGCCCTGAATGAATAACAATTTTTTTACCCTTCAATGAACATCTTATCCATTCAAAGAGCAGTAGAAAAAAGGCTGAAATGATGAATATAAGGTTTCTCATTCTTTTGTTCCTGAACAGAAGGAATCTTCCTGTCCTTTTTATTCTGTATCTTTGATTACTGTCAAATTCCTTTGCCCCTTTTACATAAGGTGCTATTACGAGGAGGGAATTTTCTAAAAATGTTTCATAAACATCTGATAGGCACCTCTGTATTCCTCCCCTTTCAGGTGGAAAATCCGGGGTAAGGAGTATGTGCAGGGTTTCCATTTTTTATTTTTACGAAATCTCCGTTTTCTTCTCAACCCATTTGCTTTCCGGGATAAGGGAAATATAATAAACATCATGGTCAGTCTTTTAAATCTTCTTGTAGTTATGAGAGTTCTTCTTTCCCTGACATTTCAGGTTTTGATTCTCAGGATTTTCGGGGCGGGATTTCAAACAGATACATATTACCTATCTCTTACTGCGGTAGAATTCCTGAACGCTTTAATTCTTGGATTTATCCTGGATTTTTACATTCCCATTTACAACGATGTAAAGGCAAGGGATTTAGAAGGGGCTAAAAAATTTTTTGGAAGTGTTCTTCTTTTAGGAGGATGTCTGGAAATTATTATTGCCCTTGTTTTATTTATTGCTTCAAAAGAAGTCGTAAAAATTTTTGCTACTGGTTTTACAGAAGAAAAAATACAGATGTCCTCCCGTCTATTGAGAATATATGTATTTTCAATCCCCTTTTCTGGCATAAATGCCATCCTCAATGCCACTTTAAATGCCAATTTTTTCATCTTCATCACATATCTAACTGCCCTTTTTCCTCCCCTTTTTAATATAATTTCGGTCTTTTTCTTCGCTAAAAAGGTAGGTATAGAGGCAATTGTGTATTCTTATGTCATAAGTTTCATCTTCAACTTTTTAATCCTCTTCTTTTATTCCAGTAAAAAACTGGAATGGAAATTTCAAAATCCCTTTAAAAATAAAGAGGTTTTGAATTTATTAAAGCAGGGCATTCCGACGAGGATTGCAGCGGTTCTCTATAATTTTAAAGAGCCCATTACTACCAATGCCCTTTCATTTTTTCCAACCGGTTATCTTACAATCTATAAATATGCCCTGAGAATAATAGCAATTATATTTGAAATCACCAGCTCCCCTATCCTGAATATATTTTATGTAAAGGCATCACAATTGGTTTCAGAGAATAAAATCAGCGAGTTAAAGCAGACTCTGTTATCCACCATGGGCACAAACACATTTTTGTTTATCTTTTCCTTGATTCCCTTTGTAATTGCTTTTGATAAGATATTTGGACTTTTGTTTGGGGCAAAGGTTTCCCCTGACCAGTTGACCTTAATGTTTCGTTTATTCCTTCTCCTTGCTTTGTTTTATCTGGTATTATCTTATGAGATGTTCTTTATGTATATTACATACGCTCTCAAAAGTGGATTAAAGGTTCTGTGGATTGCGGCGACCTTCATTATTTTCTTTTCCTTCCTTCTTTTTATCGGGAGAAATCATTTAGGCATTTATATTCTCCCTGTGGCTTTATTCCTGTCTCAAAGTTCTAATGCGGTTCAGTATATAACACATGTAAATAAAAAATTATCCATTATAGATTACAAAATAGCAGGTTCTATGTTCAAAACTTTCACAATTGTCTTTTTTATCACTGGATTTAACATTTTTTTGGGATATAATTTTTTCAACCGGATATTGTTTAATATGGCACTTATAATTTTATGGACTACTCTCGGGTGGAGTGATATGAGAAAAAGTGCTCAATACATACTTAGAAAGGGAGAGATAGGATAAAAATGCCCACGAGTCACCCTCATCAGTTAAACCAGATAGTTGAACTGATAATGTTGACAGACCCTCACTCTTTGCTGGATGTAGGAATTGGTTTTGGAAAGTATGGAGTTCTTGCGAGGGAATACCTGGAATTGTACGGTGAAAAGACAAAAGAATATGGTAAATGGACGAGGGTTATTGACGGAATAGAGGCTTTTCCAGAGTATATAACCCCTATTCACCGATTTATATATAATGACATCTACATAGGGAATGCTCTTGAAATTATTTCGGGACTTGAAAAAAATTACGACCTTGTTTTGTTGATAGATGTAATAGAGCATTTTGAATACAGAGACGGAATAGAATTGATAGAAGAAATTCTGAAAAAGAGCAGAAATGTTATAATTTCGACTCCAAAAGGAGAATATCCGCAGGGAGAACTCTTCGGCAACCCTTATGAAACGCACAGGTCGGTATGGAAAAAAGAAGATTTTAAAAGGTTCAAAAATTGTTTCTTTTTACCAAATGAGTATTCTATTATTTGTTACATAGGAGAAGATGCAAAAAGAATAAGATGGATTTTGAGAAAAGAAAAAATTAAAAAAGTGATTAAAAATTATTTTCCTTTTCTTATCCCTGTTTACAGGGTGTTTAAAAATTATTTGAAGAGGAGCCATGCTTTACAAAGATAACCTTTTTATAATCCTCCTTTTCTCCATAGCCCAGATGTTTATCAAAAAGGAGGAAAAAAAACTGGAAAGGCAAAGATTTATTGAAGGAAGAAAAGAGGCATTGAAGGTTTTGTTGGAAATTTTCAAAAATGCTTTAGGTTTCTGAAATGAAGACCTATCTTGTTTCAGTAATAATCCCTTCTTATAATTGTGGAAAATACATAAAAGAGGCCATTGAGTCGGTATTTTCACAGACATATAAAAACTTTGAAATAATTGTTATAGATGATGACTCTACCGACGATACAGAATATAGCCTTAAGGAGTATATTGGTAAAATCACATATTTTAAGCAACCACACAGAGGCGCCGCATCATCAAGGAATGAGGGTTTGAAAAGGGCGAAGGGGGATTTTATTGCCTTCCTTGATGCGGATGATGTGTGGGAGAAGGAAAAATTAGAAAAGCAGATAAAATACCTTGAAGAGCATCCGGAAGCGGGAATGGTTTATACCGACCTTTACAGAATAGATATGAGAACAAACAGGTTGCTTTCCAGATGGTCAGAGGTTTTTCCTGTTAAAGAGGGATTTGTTTTCAAAGACCTTATAGAAAAAAATTTCATTCAGACTTCATCTACACTGATGAAAAAAGAGGTGATAGAGTGCATAGGTTTTTTTGATGAGACCTTTAAAGCATACGAGGATATTGATTACTGGGTGAGGATCGCGGAGAAATTTAAAATTGGATACATCCCCGAACCTCTTGTAAAATACAGGATGTTCCCTGGAACCTTGAGTCAAAAACCATTCTGGATGGCTGAAGGAAGGTTGAAGGTTTTTGAAAAACACGCTCACAAAATTGAGGATGAAAGATGGAAGAGAAAGGTTCTTGCTGATATATATTCTGATTTTATGATAGCCCATTACCTTTTTAATGATATGAAAAAGGCGAGGGAATACTTTTATAAAGCAATAAAAGAGGATATAAAGGTGATTTTCAGAGGAAGGACAATGGAAACATTCCTGAAAACCTTTTTAGGTGCAAAAGTGGTTAACTTTTTAAGAGAAATCAAAAGAGGAAAAATCAGTAATTTCGTTTGATAACTTTGAAAATTTTTAATATACATTAAAACATGTATATACTCGGCATAAATTACACCCTTCATGACAGTAGCGCATGCCTTTTAAAAGACGAAGAGATTGTGTTTGCTTCTGAAGAGGAAAGAATTTCAAGAGTAAAACACGATTCAAGATTTCCTGTTAATTCTATAAAAATGGCTTTAAAAATTGCAAATATCACAATGAAGGATGTGGCGTATGCTGGATTTTCGTGGCAGTATCCACAGGTTTCAACATTAATAAAAGAATATATTCCTTTTCTTAAAGGAAGATACAAAATTTCTAAATTCAGGATTTTAGCACCTATAATTTGGTTTATTAAAAACAGGCGCGAAAAAGGTGGGATGAAGATGATTAAAAGGGAATTTGGCTGTTTACCAAAAAATGTTCGTTTTTATAGCCATCATTATTCCCACGCAGTTAGTGCCTGTGTTTTTTCTGGAATGGACGAGGCGAGTGTCCTTGTAGTGGATGGAAGAGGTGCTTTTAATTCTACTACTATATGGCACTGGAAGGAGGGGAAAATAAAATTGTTAAAATCATACAGGGTTCCTAATTCTATAGGCTTTCTATACGCAAGATTCACCCAATATTTGGGATTTCAGCCCTTTGAAGATGAATGGAAAGTGATGGGGCTTGCTCCATACGGAAAACCAGGAGTTGACCTTTCTCCTTTTATCAGGATTGAAGAGGATGGATATTGGGTAAATTCCGCAGCATTGCTTGGAAAACACTATGAAGACCTGTCAGAAATAGAAAAGTTGTATGGTCCAAAAAGAGAACCTGAAGAGGAAATAACACAAAGGCACAAGGATATAGCATACGCACTTCAAGAAGTTACGGAAAGAGTAATGCTTTTTCTTGTAAAGCAGGCAGTTTCTCTTACAGGCTCTAAAAACCTTTGTCTGGCAGGAGGTGTTGCTTTGAACTGCAAAGCCAATGGATTAATTTTAAGGAGTGGATTGATTGAGAATATATTTGTTCAGCCCGCATCAGGAGATGATGGAAGTGCATTGGGAGCAGCGTTTGCCTGCCTCGGAGAAATAAAAGGGAAATTGCCCCTTTTTAAAATGGAACATCCCTATTTTGGGATGGAGTTTGGAGAGGACGAAATAGAAAGGATTTTGAAGACCTATAAACTTCCTTATAAAAAGTCTGATAATCCCGCTAAAGAAGCAGCCAAATTCCTCGCTGAAGGTAAAATTGTTGGATGGTTTCAGGGAAAATGGGAATTTGGTCCCCGTGCACTTGGAAATCGTTCTATACTTGCAGACCCAAGAGACCCTTCTATGAAAGACAAGGTAAACAAAGCAGTAAAGTTCAGGGAGGAATGGCGTCCTTTTGCCCCCTCCGTCCTTGAAGAATATGCTGAAGATTATTTTGAAACCTGCAATAGTTCACCCTTTATGATTTTGACATTCTGGGTAAAACCGGAAAAAAGAGCAGTAATTCCAGCGGTAACGCACATTGATGGGACAGCGAGGGTTCATACAGTAAACAAAAATGTGAATCCTTTATACTGGCAATTAATAGAAGAATTTAGAAGGCTTACTGGAGTTCCTGTGGTCTTAAACACCTCATTTAACCTGAAGGGAGAACCGATAGTGGGAAGTCCTTTTGATGCGATAAGGACATTTTATACATCAGGGCTTGATGTATTAATAATGGGATCTTTTGTTTTGGAAAAATGAAGCTTCCCAATTTTTCAGAACTTAATAATGAAGACCATATCTTCCTTTACAACCATGACATAAAAGAATTTCACAACCCGAATCAAAACTCCTTTGAACGGACGAGATACATTGCAAGAATAAATAAAATAATAGAAGGTGTAAGAAGACACATCCCAACAGAAGGAAAAATCGTTGAGGTTGGCTCTGCTCAAAGCAACATCTCCCTTCTTCTATCAGAAATGGGTTACTGTGTATATCCGATAGACATCCGCCATTCCTTTCTTACATACGCCAGACTAAAATACGAAAAGGGAAAATTTTTCCCTATATGCGGGAATGCAGAAGAATTGCCATTAAAAGATGAAACCATTCACGCAGTAATTCTCGCCGAGCTTCTGGAACATACCTTTTATCCTTCAAAGATACTTTCGGAGGCATACAGGGTTCTTAAAAAAGAGGGTATTTTATGCATAACAACCCTTGCAAGAAAATTCACAGCCACAATTTTTATAATTGCCAAAAAGAGATGAATGTATCCGTGGTAATTCCATCTTATAAAAGAGCAGAACACCTCTTAAGATGTATAAAAGCCCTTTTCAACCAGAATGTTCCTCCCTATGAAATTATAGTTGTTTTAAGGGAGGATGATACGCAATCAATTAGGGCTTGTGAAGGAATTGAGGGTATAAAGGTTTTTAAGGTTTCGGAACCCGGGGTTTTGATTGCGATGAACAAGGGGCTTGATGTGGCAGAGGGTGATATTATAGCATTTACGGATGATGATGCTGAGCCATTCCCTGATTGGATTGAAAAGATAATAAAAAACTTTGAGGAGGATGAAAAAGTTGGAGGGGTTGGAGGAAGGGATATTATAATTGTTGATGGAAAGGAAATAAAAGGAAGGGTGAAAAGGATTGGGAAAATTCAGTGGTTTGGAAGGGCAATAGACCATCATCATCTGGAACTGGAAGGCGGGCGGAAAATAGAGGTTGATGTGCTGAAGGGAGTGAATATGGCTTTTAGAAGGGACTTCATAAAAAATTACAGGTTTGACCTTAATATGAACAACATCTCATCGGTCTCTTTTGAGTTTGATATCTGCTTTTATATCAAGAAAAAAGGAGGAAAGATAGTATATGACCCTGATATTAGGGTTTACCATAAAATAGCGAAAAGGGGGACAGGAGTTCAGAGAGGAGAGGAAAGAGTGATGATAGAATACTCCTCCAATTACACCTATGTTATGTTAAAACATTTGCCTATTTGGAGAAAGATAGTTTTTCTATTTTATTTTTTTCTCATAGGGCAAAGGGCATCATACGGACCAATTCTTTATATATTTGACCTATTAACAGGGAAAAAACCTTCTCTCAGACACCTTAAAAAGGCTATGGAAGGGAAAATAAGGGGTTTATTAAAGATACTGAAATAATTATAGCCTTTTACTTCACAATCTCAACAATCTGTTCGTAGGAATATTTTCTGAGAAATGGAAATAGATGATATACAGAATTATCAAGAAATTTTGTAACCTTATAAGAAAGGTAATTGCCATGGAAAAGATAGGTAGTTGCCTTTCTGAAAAATATAAACTCAGGGAAATATAGACGCACTTCGCTGAATTTATTTTTGAGGATTTCTATCTCTCGGGGTTCAAGAGGAAATTCATTTTCATCTCCATATTTTGGTATGCCGAACCTTCCTGCAAGGTATTTTCTCGAAAACATAAGGATTGGATTCGCAGAAGAATTTTCAAGGAATACCCCCCTTCCTCCATCCTTCAGTGAATTGAAAAGAACTTCTGCCAGTTTCTCAAAAGGCTCTATGTGATGGAGAACATACTTTCCAACTATAAGGTCATATCTTCCCGAAATATCAAGAGCGGACATCTGAAATACTGAAACCCTTGAGGAAACATTGTTAAATTCAACAAGGGATTTTGTATATTCTACAGCCTCCGGAAGAATGTCTATACAGGTTACCTTCCCTCCAATTTTCGCAAGATACACGCTCAATTCACTAATTCCACATCCAATTTCAAGTATTTCTTTTTCGTTAACATTTCCTAAAAGGTCTAAAAAAACTCTTATTCTTGGTTCCGTATTTTTGAATTTACTTATATCTACAATATATGGCTGAAATTTGTGTTCCATCAAATAATAAAACTACATATTTTTCCGTTTATATTCAAATATTATTAAGAGGGCGAATAAGTTGTGCCAGCGAGTTACTCACCTCCTGATATTTTGGGTTTTATACAAAAATATATATCCTCATCCCACATTAAGCCATATTTTTGAATAATATCTTCTCCTAACTCTTTTACATAGGTATCTACCTTTACAATAAACCCTGCATTTTCTAATCTTTTCTTGTAGTCAAGACCGTATATTCTCACATGGTCACTTTGCCCAAAGAGTCTAGCTCTATCCTCACGAGATGTAACTGTGGGGTCTTCAAAGGTTATTTCTCGTTTTATATCAATAGGGGATTGCAAAATTCCCCATCCGCCTGGTTTTAGAACCCTGAACAATTCTCTCATTGCTTTTTGGTCATCTACAATATGTTCAAGCACATGTAAGCATATTATGACATCAAAGGAATCGTTCTTAAACGGGATATTCGTAATATCCGCCCTAATCATTGCTAAAGGCTCTTCTAAATCTACACTAACATATTCAATATGTGGTAAATTTAATAAGAGCCTTTGTATGCAATACTCCGGTCCAATGTGAAGGAGTTTAATTTTATTATTACAAAAAAGGAGATTTTTCTTATTTTTAAGATACAAACATAATAAACGGTGCCTCTCAGTAGCCCCACACTTTGGGCACTGCGAATTTATTCTATCTCCATAGGGCAAAAATTTGCGAAAATGCCCGTTACAACAGGGGCATACAAATTGATGACCCTTATACAATGATGATAACAAATTCTCCCAGAGTTTGAAATAAATTTCTTTCGTTTTAGGGCGATATTTCCTAGGGATAAGGACTTTCAACTTTTTCATATACTTAATAAGTTGGTAAAACATTTTATCTCCTTTGATTTTTATATCAAAAAGCACCCCATCTTTCCACAGATTTCCACATCAAAATGACTTATCACAGCCACCTTCAGCATAATAAAAAATTATCATCTTTTTGATGAAATGTAAATTAAAAACTCGCTGGATTAAAGAAAAGGCGTTTGTTATATTCAGCATAAGATGAAGGAAAATAATAAAATAAAAGGAGAAACAATGAAAAAACAAATTTTTATATTTCTTTTTTTTCTGTCCATTTTCCTGTTTTGTGCGGAAGGGCATTATGAATTGGTAGATGCTTTTGCGAGATTTGAGATGACAAAAAATCTTGTGGATAAGGGAACTTTTGAATTATTAGAAAACCCTCATCTCGGCATAAAAGGAGTAGATGGAAAGTATTATAACAAGTATGGTCCCCTTACCTCATTCATCGCAATTCCATTTTATCTCATTGCCAAATTAACAGCACACCTTACCCATTTTCCCATAAAAGGAATTGAAGAATTTTTCTTTTCAATGATAAATCCCATCCTGGGTGCTTTTATAGCCCTCATATACTTCATGCTTTTAAAAAATAATTTAAAATTTGAACCAAAAAGGGCTTTCCTCTGTTGTATCCTTCTTTGCTTCACCTCTTCATTCTTCTTTTATGTCAAATCAGCAGCCAATGAGATTCCCGCTACCCTTTTCTTCCTTCTTGGAATTTATTTTTTGTTTAAAGAAAATAAGAAAACAAGGGACTGGATTCTTGGCGGTGTTTCCTTTGGTCTTGCATATTTAACAAGATGGGAAGCGGCTCTCTTTTCTGTTCCTGTATTTTTGTGGATAATTTATCTCCTGTATAAAAAGAAAGAATTTTCTCCTCTGGGTTTTCTGATTGGATTTCTTCCATTTTTAATTGCGGGAATGGTTTATACTTATTACTTTTTTGGAAATGTTGTCATTTCAGTGGAAGAACATGTAAAAGTTGGAGAAAAAACTCAAATTGTCGACGCTTATGGTGTTACCGCATATACTTTTTCTTACCCTTTTTTCAAAGGTTTATACCGCACTACTTTCAGTCTTCAGGAGGGATTATTTACTTATAATCCGTTTATTCTGTTTTCTTTTTTTGGATTTATTTATTTATGGCGTAAAAGGGAATATTTCTTCCTCATTGTTTCATGGATTCTCATGTTTATTATTTTATATTCTATAACAGGTTTTTTTATAGGGACATTAATGGGTCCGCGATATCCTCTTCCCCTCTTGCCCCTTTTTACATTCCTATCAATAAATTACCCCTTCAAAAAAATTCTTGATAAAATTTTTGTTGCCCTTGTTCTTATTTCCTTTTTTATTAATTTCTCAGGAGTAAATGCCTCCTATCATCGCATACGTTACAAAGAAGCAATAATTTATGGAAACGAAATACGCAATCCATATCTAATAAGAGAGGCGAGATTTCCATTTGTATTCACAAACGCCTTTGAGGTTTGGAGAAATTACATAAAATATCCGAAAAGGGATTATTTCTTCAGCAGAGAAAATGCCTCTTTTAAAGAAAGGCTGGAAAAGCAGGCAACAGTTGCCCTGCCCAATTTCTGGTGGGTATTTTTGCCGTTTTTTGGTGTTCCGAAGGTTCTGGTTTATATGGGAATGGCAGTTCTTCTATTCCTCGGTATTTACTCGGGATATAAAATAAGGAAAGAAATTTTAAGGGAAGATTTGACAATCTCCTGATTATCCCGTAAAATTTCTCAATAAGAGAGAAAAAAAATTGGAGAAATAATCTCAATGATGAATAAAGAATTGATAAAAGACTATCTCGCAGAGTTCATAAAAACCCCGCTGCCATGGTTTATTGAAAGGGAACTCAAGGTGAGTGAAACAGAGAGGAGAGTAATTACTATTATCGGACCGAGGAGGGCTGGTAAGACCTATTATCTTTACCAGTTGATGAGTAAGAACAAAGAAAATGCTCTCTACCTGAATTTTGAGGATACAAGATTGATGGAGGTCTCATTTAAAGAGGTAAGGGATTTGATAAGGATGTTCAAAGAGATAAGCGGGAAAGAACCGATGTATCTTTTTCTTGATGAGGTTCAGAACCTCCATAGATGGGAAATGGCAGTGAGAGAACTTCTTGACACAAGAAAATTCAGGATTTTTGTTACAGGTTCCTCTTCAAAATTGTTAAGCAGAGAAATTGCAACATCTTTGAGAGGAAGAACCCTCACTTATACCTTACTCCCTTTCAGTTTTTCGGAGTATCTAAAGGCTAAAAATATCCCAACACAGGTTTTATCAAAAGACGATGAAGCCCTTATTAAAAAAGAACTCATGGAATATCTCCAGTTCGGTGGCTTTCCAGAGGTTGTCCTTGAAAAAGAAAAGGAGAAGATACTTAAAGAATTTTATGACCTTACTCTTTTTAAAGATATCATTGAAAGGCACAATTTAAGAAATATAAGCCTCGCAAAGTTTTTGCTCTCCTTCTTTGCACAGAACTTCTCCTGTGAGATTAGCGTCAACAAAATTCTAAATTTCTTTAAATCGCAGGGGAAAAAATTCGGCAGAAATACCCTGTATGATTACATTGACAAAATTCAGGATACGGTTGCTATATTCTTTGTGAACAGATACTCCGAAAAGATATACACGAGGGAGAGCTGGCCGAAAAAAATCTATCTTGCAGACACAGGAATTTCAAGGGTGGTAAGGTTCTCTACCGATACAGGAAGATTGATGGAAAATGCTGTTTTTCTTGAACTCTTAAGAAGAACGAATATCCATCCCCTTATGGAAATTTATTTTTTAAGGGTTAATAATAGGGAAATTGATTTTGTTGTGAAAGAAGGGATGAAAATGAGCCTTATTCAGGTGTGTTATGAGATAGAAGATTTAAAGAGGAGAGAGAGGGAAATAAAAAGCCTGCTAAAAGGAAGCGAGGGATTGAAATGTAACGATTTGCAGATTATAACATGGGATTATGAGGGAGAAGAAAAGTTTAATGGTTTGAGTATTAAATTTATCCCTCTCTGGAAATGGCTCATCACAGGAGATAGATAGAATGTGTGGAATATGCGGAATTGCCGGTAAAAGAGAAGAGACTCAGATAAGAAGGATGACAGGAATTATGGAACACCGGGGTCCTGATGACGAGGGCTTTTACATTGAAGATGATATTTCTCTCGGAGTAAAGAGGCTTGCAATAATTGACCTTAAAACAGGGAATCAGCCAATTTTCAATGAGAAAAGGGATATGGTAGTGATTCTTAACGGGGAAATATACAATTTCAAAGAATTGAGGAAGGAACTTGAAGAAAGGGGGCACAGGTTTTACACAAAGACCGATACAGAGGTTCTAATTCATGCTTATGAGGAGTTCGGTTTTGAATGCCTGAAACACCTGAGAGGGATGTTTTCCTTCGCAATCTATGATAAGAGGAAAAAGATTCTATTTCTTGCGAGAGACAGAGTAGGGATAAAACCCCTATACTGGACAAAGATTGATAATGAACTTATATTTGCATCTGAAATCAAGGCAATCCTTGAGTATGAAAGGGTTAAAAGGGAACTGGATTTATACTCACTCAGCCTATATTTAATGCTTCAGTATGTTCCATCAGATTTGACCATGTTCAGGGGAATAAAAAAATTGAGGGCAGGCGAGTTCATGGTTTACAGGGAGGGGAATTTGAAGATTGAAAGATACTGGAATTCCTCAATGGGGTCGGATGAAAAAATGGATTTGAACTCTGCTATTGAGATGACAGATAAACTCCTTGAGGAATCCATGAGGTTTCATCTCATAAGCGATGTGCCAGTGGGAATTTTTCTATCAGGTGGACTTGATTCCTCAGCTATGGTTGCATGCGCAGAGAGGGTTTCTAATGGTGGGATAAGGACATTTACTATTGGTTATGGAAAGGAAGGGCAAACATACGATGAAAGGGTGCCCGCAAGGGTGGTCGCAAAAATTTTCGGGACAGAACATACAGAGATTGAGATGACATCGGATGCAATTCTTCAACTGCCAAAAATCATTTACTATATGGACGAACCAATTGCTGACCTTGCGTCATTACCTTTATTTATCCTTTTCAATGAAGCGAGAAAAAGCGTTAAGGTGATTATTACTGGTGAGGGTGGTGATGAGTTGTTCGGGGGATATCCGAGGTATGTGTTGAATAAAATTGACGCCTTTCTTGATAGATTCCCGGAAAAGATGAGGTTGCTTTTCTCAATTTTTGCGTTCATCCCTTTTATTTCTCAAAGGAACAGGAGAATCCTGAAAAGGTTAATCAGGAGAATTCCTGATATCCGTTTAAAGAACCTCCTCTGGGTATCAAATTTTAACGATACTGAATTGAGGAGTTTATTAAGGGTTCCTCCTGATGGAAATCCCCTTGAGAAACTCGTGAAGGAACTTGATATAGGGGAATTCAAAACCTATCTTGATGAGGCTATGGCTCTTGATTTAAGGATGTGGCTTGTTGATGACATACTGATGAAGGTTGACAAGACCTCAATGGCAAACTCCGTGGAGGCAAGGGTTCCTATTCTTGACCACAGGGTTGTAGAGTTTTTATCCTCTCTTCCTTCAAACTTCAAAATAAGGGGGATAAGAACGAAATTTTTATTCAAGGAGGTGTTGAAAAAAGTATTGCCAGAGGAGATTATAAAAAGGAGAAAGGTCGCTTTTAGAATTCCTGCATCGGAATGGCTCAAAAGGGAATGGCTACCTTTATTTAAGGAGAATTTACTTGATAGACCTTCCAGCCTTTTGAAGGAATTTTTTAACATGGAATACATAAAGGAACTCTTTCAGAATCACATTTCCGGGGTTGAGGATAACTCTCAAAAATTGTTTAACCTTCTCTGCCTTGATTTGTGGTTCAAAATTTATTTTGAAAGAAGTTCCTTTAATTCTCCATCTTTTTAAAGGTTTAAAGATGAACCCCTCCCAAGTTTTTTCAACTCCCCTCTTTGACAACCCATCTCTGACCTTCCCCTTTTCTTTCTTAATCTTCCCCCCTCTTTATAAGAGTCCCTTTTTCCTTCCCCCCTCTTTGAAGAGGGGGCTACAGGGGGAGATGAAATCCTCCCTGCAACCCCTCCCTCGCCCTCCCCTTGAGAAGGGGAGGGAAAGTAATAAAGAATTCTCCCCTCTTTATAAGAGTCCCTTTTTCCTTCCCCCCTCTTGATTAAGAGGGGGGACACAGGGGGGAGATTTTTGGAATAATAAAAATTTACGAAAAATTTTTGGATAGAAAACCCTTCCCAACCTTCCCTTTTCAAGGGAAGGAGCAAAGGAAAGAGACCAGATAATTTCTCCCCAACTCTCCCCTCTGCTTTCTTAATCTTCCCCCCTCTTGGTAAGAGTTTTCTTTTTCCTTCCCCCCTCTTGATTAAGAGGGGGGATACAGGGGGGAGATGAAATCCCCCCTGCAACCCCTCCCTCACCCTCCCCTTGAGAAGGGGAGGGAAAAGTAATGAAGAATTCCCCCCTCTTTATAAGAGTCCCTTTTTCCTTCCCCCTCTTTTTTAAAGAGGGGTGGGGGGAGATTTTTGGAATAATAAAAATTTACGAAAAATTTTTGGATAGAAAACCCTTCCCAACCTTCCCTTTTCAAGGGAAGGAGCAAAGGAAAGAGACCAGATAATTTCTCCCCAACTCTCCTTTACGTAAGGAGGGGGTAAGGTAAAAAAAGAGGGAGGGAAATGAGTTCGGGAAGGAGGAAGTAAGATAAAAAGGAAAGAGCATAGAAGGAAAGACCTAAAATAATACTATAAATTTTCATATATTTTTTCTAAAACTGATGAAAGTTCATTTATAACTTCTTTATCGGTAAATCTCAAAACCTTTAAACCAAGAGAGGAAAGATATCTATCCCTTTCTTTATCCCTCTCTATACCCTCATCCATAAAATGTTGCCCTCCATCTAATTCAATCACCAATTTCGCCCTCGGACAATAAAAATCAACTATATAATTCCCTATTACCTTCTGACGGTAGAACTTGTATCCTTTCAATTGCTTCCTTCTTATTTTTGACCACAATAATTTTTCACAATCTGTCATATTTTTACGCAGGTTTCTTGCCAGATTTTTCAGGTTTTTGTTATACCGAATCATATTGTCTTCCCTACAGGTTGAATTAATGAATATCATAATAAATGGAAATGATAAAGTTCTTTTTGAATTCACCCCCTTAGGTCTTATTAATCCCATCTTTAACAATCCCTCCCCCACCCTCCCCTTGAGAAGGGGAGGGGAAAGTAATGAAGAATTCCCCCCTCTTTATAAGAGTCCCTTTTTCCTTCCCCCTCTTTTTTAAAGAGGGGTAAGGGGAGATTTTTGGAATAATAAAAATTTACGAAAAATTTTTGGATAGAAATCCCTTCCCAACCTTCCCTTTTCAAGGGAAGGAGCAAAGGAAAGAGACCAGATAATTTCTCCCCAACTCTCCCCTCTGCTTTCTTAATCTTCCCCCCTCTTGGTAAAAGTTTTTTTTCCTTCCCCCCTCTTTGAAGAGGGGGATACAGGGGGGAGATGAAATCCCTTCCCTGCAACCCCTCCCCCGCCCTCCCCTTAAAAAGGGGAGGGGAAATGAGCTCGGAAGGAGGAAAGGAAAATATCAGATTACTTGCTTCCCAACTTCCCTTCTCCTTCAGCCTTTCGCTTTAAGCCTTCAGCCTTTTAAAAGAGGAAATACCTCCTAAAACTATATTACTTGACTTTTGGAAGGAGGTTTTATAACTTTGAAAAAATGAAAAAAATTCTTCTATTTCTACTTTTGATTTTTCCATCAAAACTCCTCTCCCATGAAGTGGATATGGTTGAGCATATGTTCGGGGCTACAAACATAAATGCCTTTACTGGTAATGGCGGGCTAACAGCAGGATTTTCGGAGAATGGAGAGATAACTGTTTTGAGGTGGCCCTCTCCCGGATTTTATGACCATTTAAACTACTTCACGCCAATTATCCCTGTTGATGCAGGATATCATGCATACGATTTGACCTATATGGGAGCGAAACCAAACATGGGAATCTTTTCAGGAATAAAAGTCGGTAATGAGGTTAAATGGCTGAGAGACCTCCCTTCGGAGCAGTCATACATTGAGGATACACCAATAATCCTGAACAGGTTTTCCTTAAATGGAAAGGAGATAATACAGAAGGCATTTGTATCGCCTTATACAGATGTGCTCGTCCTTCACTACGAAGTCCCTCAGGAAACAGGGTCATTAATTTTTTATGAAAACCTTGCTCCCTATAACCGAAAGGCTCCTTATCTACCGCTTCTTGACTGGTATGATGATGAAAACAACGATTTTCTATCCTTCTATGAAGATGGACTCATCTTTCACATGACACCCGAAAAAAAGGATATCTCTTACCTTGAAGAAATATTCAGCGTTCCAGAAATTGAAAGAAAGAACAGGTTTTCTGAATTTATAGAGCCCTTTAAAAAGATGAATGGAGTATGGTTCGGGATTAAGGGCTCAAAATCTCCATCCTCCTATCAGGTGGGTCATGATTTGATGACAAAATGCCCGTTCTCAAGAAAGTGGGTAGATGAGCCACTTGATGCCTTCGTTGATGCAGGGGATGGAGTTTTAAAAGGTTATTCGGTTGGAGGGTGTCAGACGAATTCAGCCCTTGAGTTCCCATTTAATGAGGAACTCACAATAATTATTGCAGTTTCAGATTCCTATTACGGAGTTAGAAAAATCCTTGATGAAATAGGCTCAAGAGCCTACGATGAACTTGAAAGGGAGACGGAGGAATTCTGGAGAAACTGGCTTTCAAGGACTAAAAATTTTGACCGATTTTTTAGAAGGACACTCATAAGCATAAAACTCGCACAGGACAGAAATACGGGTGCAATTGTTGCTTCAATAAGCACCCAGCCTCCTTATGGGCAGGACTGGCCAAGGGACGGAGCATTTATAAACCTCGCCCTGGATGTTGCAGGGTATCATGAGATGGTTACAAAACACAATTTGTTTTACAGAGATGTTCAAAGAAAATCAGGAGTTTATCCTTTTGGAAGGGGGACCTATGACATGTGTTATTATCCAGATGGGATGCCCGGTGGTCCAATCCCGTTTGAAATAGATGAGACCGCATTAACAATCTGGACACTATGGACGCATGCAAAATTCATGAAGGATGGAAGGGATGAATACATAAGGGAGGTCCAAGACACTGTAGAATTATCAGCAGAGGCACTTTATGGATGTTATGATGAGAAAAAGAAACTTCAGTGTATCGCAAATGAGGATGACAATCCGTTTTTCACACAGGGACTTCAGGGAGCGGTTACATATTATCTCGCCATGAAAACTGCTTATGAATTCTTCTCCTATCTGGGTGAAAAGGATAAAGCGGAGAAGTTTTTGATGAGGGCAGAAGAGGTAAAAACGGGAATAATGGAGAATCTCTATTCGGAGGATGGTTTCAAAGGTTCTTATGGCGAAATAGCATGGCTTCTATGGCCAGCAGAGATAAAGGATGGATACGATGAAAAAATGGTTGCGGAGTATCTCCTTTCAGAGGCTGAGAGGTGTTTGAAAAAGGAATATGACGGATTTGCCTACATATCAAAGGGACTACTTTCACTCGCCCTTACTCACAGGGATGATTATTTAACAAAACTCAATGAACTGAAAGAGATACTCATAAACGAGGTCCCGACACCCAATACAATGCACCTCGGAGAGGTGGTCGTCATCAGAAATGGTGAGTTTTTCAACAGGGTTGCAATTCCCCATATATGGGAGGCTTCCCTTTCCCTTTTATTTTCCACTGCAATGGATGCTCCAGAAGCATTTTCACCACTCAAGGAGGAACTGGTCAAAGAGGGAGGATGCGGATGTGCAGAATCTCCTTCCCCGTCATTTCCTGTTATCCTTACATTTTTCATTTTTATTTTTAGAAACTTATGGAAGAGAAAGAACTCGTAGAAAGACTGAAAAAGGGAGACGATTTAGCATACAGAGAGGTTATAAGGAGATACGGAAGGAAGATGTTCGGGCTTATATTCAGCATGACGAAAAAGAGGGATGAGACTGAAGAAATAATGCAGGAGGTTTTTTTAAAGGTTATAAAACACATAAAGGACTTCCGTGAAGATTCACTGTTTTCAACATGGCTTTTCAGAATTACAGTGAACACAACTCTTTCATATATGAAGAAGAAAAAGAGGAAAAGAGAAAGCCTGATTTCAGAACTTAAGAGGGATGAAGAGGAGAGGATTGACTTTGAAGATAAAGAAGAAAAGGGAACCGATGAGACCCTTGAGACTGAGGAAAGAAGAAAAATTGTTCAGACCGCAATTGAATCTCTCCCCCAATCTTATAGAATTGCTATTATACTCAAAGACATAGAAGGGATGCCATTGACTGAGGTTGCAAAAATTTTAAAATTATCAGAAGGTGGAACAAAGGTGAGGTTGCACAGGGCAAGGCTCATGTTGAAGAAAAAACTTCAGCCGCTTGTGGAAAAGGGCAAGTTATGAGAAGAAAAAGGGAGTGTAAGAAGGTATTGACTTTTCTCGTTGATTATTTTGAAGGAACACTTGATGAGCAAATTTCACAAAGATTTGAACTTCATATCCTTGATTGTGATGAGTGCAAGAAATTTGTTGAGACATACAGGAAGTGTGTGGAGGTAGTTAAAAATTTTGAGGTTGATATACCTGAAGAACTTGAGGAAAAACTTTATACCTTCATAAAAAATGTCCTCAAAAAATAGCATGGAATGGGAGATATGTAAAATCAGGATTGAAGGCTTCCGGATAGAAATGGACAGGTATTTTTTGAACTCTACAGGTTTTGTAGAAAACCGCACATCCTGCAGGGGATACCTGAAAGGAAAATTTGCCTTCGCCTCTTTTCCTTATATGGCAGACGAAGAATTCTCTTTAAAATTCTTGAAGGAGAACATGATAAGTGAAGCCCCTGAAGACCCAATTCCTGAAGGTTATGAAGGGAGTTTTTCACATAAGGGTATAAAAATTGGTGAGAAGGAAGGTAAAGATATGCTTTTACAATTAAAAGATGAGATTGAAAATGAGGATGGTGTGAGAATTGAAAAAATTTTTATAACCTTTAAGAGGAAAAATCTCTCTATCAAGAATTCAAAGGGAATGAATGTTGAAGGGGAGACAGGTGGAATAAATATTGGTGGAGCGGTAATAGCTGAAAAAGATGGGGAAGCACAAATAAATTACGACATCTTCCATTTCAGCGAAATGAATTTTGACCTGAAAGAAATAGCGCGTTCCCTCAAAGAACCCGCAAAGATGCTTCTAAAGAGTGAGCCTCCGCCCACAGGAAGGTTCAGAGGCATCCTTCAAAACAGGGTGGTTTGTGAACTCCTTGAGACTTTCATTCAATCTTTTACTGCGGAATCCCTTTTTAAAAACAGAACAATGCTAAAAGATAAAGAGGGGGAAAGGATTTTTTCTGAAATTCTGACAATTGAGGAAAACAACCCATCATTTAAAGAGCCCTTTTATATGCCCTTTGATGGGGAGGGAGTGAAAAAAGAAAGGGTATTTATTGTCAGAAATGGGAGGTTTGAGAATTTTCTATACAATGCCATGTATGGAAGAATTTATGGCAAAAAGCCCTGCGGAAGCTCAGGACCAGAACCAGCAAGCCCACCTTCATTGACGGGTTCCTCCATCCTTATAAACGGAGATACACCTTATGAAAAACTTGTGGAAAAGATGGGGGAAGGATTTATAGTGACAGGGATAATAGGTGGACACACGGTTAATCCAATAACTGGTGAATTTTCTGTGGGAGCAAGTGGAATCTTCATAAAAAACAGGAAAAAGCCATTTGTTGGTGGCGTTATCTCCGGAAACTTCTTTGAGATTTTCAACAAGGTGGAAGCCACTGGAAACGACTTCAGAACCATCGGTAATATAACCTCTCCTTCCATCCTGATTTCCGAAATAAACCTTGGAGGGTAGAAATGGGAAAGGATGAGAAACCTACGGTTTATAAACCAGCCCCTGATTCCTTTTTATATGACTTCAAGGCAACCGGACTGAATGTCCTTTTAACTGTAACCAAAGGAGCAGACAAAGGTAAAAGTGCAAAGGTTGAAGATACACCATTCATAATAGGAAGGGACGAGGATGTTGATTTCCCCATTTCGGATGAGGCAGTTTCAAGAACGCATTCAATAATAATATACGAAAATGGAAAACTCTATATAAGGGATATGGACAGCAAGAACGGAACATATCTTAACGGCAGGAGGATAACAAAGGAAGAATTGAAGAACGGAGATATACTTAGAATAGGAGACACGACCATAAAGGTTGAGATATTTTAAAAATGGTGCTTAGCATCATTTCTATTCTCATATTTTTTGCAGTTGCAATCACCCTTTTTCTCGTATTCAAAAAAAGGAGGAAGGGGATTTCATCAATTGTATATTCCGGAACAAAAAGGGCAATGAGAGAAATTTTAAAAGAGGTAAGGGGAGAGGAAGATTTGCTTGAGGCTATAGAAAGGGCTTTAATTGCCGCAGATACAGGGGTTGAAGAAATTAGAAAGATAATTGACAGGGCACTGAAAATAAAAAAAGAAAAAAACATAAGCCTCCTCAATTCCATAAAAGAAAGCATGAAGGAGGCATTAAAAATATGTTATGGAAGTGAAAAATTTCTGAAAAAAAATGGAATAAAATACATACTGGTCATAGGGGTTAACGGGGTAGGAAAGACCCTTTTCTGCGTGAAGATGGCAAAATACGCCAAAAAACTCGGTTTTAACCCTTGTCTCGTTGCAGGGGACAGGTTCAGAGCAGGAGCCATATCCCAGTTAAAAATTATGGGAGAGAAGTTCAAAATTCCCGTATTTTCTCCACCGGATAACATTCCAGCGGATGGCGTTCTTTACGATTCATATTCTTATGCAAAAAAACACGGATTTGACCTTTTAATCGTGGATACCGCAGGAAGGAATCATGTGAACGAATCCCTCATAAGGGAGTTGAAAAAGCTTTGCAGGGTAATTGAGAAAGTAAAGGGAACTCCTCCAGAAGAAATCTTTGTAGTGATAGATGCCAACACCGGACAGAATTCCATAAGTCAGGTTTTGGCTTTTTCTGAAGTAGGAAAAATAACAGGAATTGTCCTCTCAAAGGCAGATAGTTCTGCTAAAGGAGGGGTCATATTTGGGATATGCGAAAGAGGATTTCCTGTGCGATTCGTTTCCGCTGGAGAAGACGAAAACTCATTGTATCCATTTAATCCAGACGATTTTATAAATGCTATAACGGAGGGTATAAAATGATTGAAGAAATCACCGTAAAAACAAAAGAAAGGATTGAATTCATTGAAATTACAGGTGAGGTGGAAAGAATTCTCTCAAAAAGTGGAAAAAGGAAAGGAATAGTATCGGTTTATGTTCCTCATACCACTGCTGGAATTACAATAAATGAAAACGCAGACCCCGATGTAGTTCGAGACATTATATCAACCCTTGATAAGCTTGTTCCAAGAGAAGGAGTTTACAGGCACACAGAGGGGAATGCTGATTCCCATATAAAAGCGTCAATTGTAGGTTCTTCGGTTACCATCCCTTTCCTTGAACACCGTCTCCTCCTTGGCACATGGCAGGGAATATTCTTCTGCGAGTTTGATGGTCCAAGAAGGAGAAAGGTCATCGTTTCCGTAATTGGCGAATGATGTGAATTACTATAAAATTCTGATTTTCGTCAAACCTGCTTGAACAAAACGCTGACCGATTTTTCCTCGTGAATCCTCTTTATAGCCTCTGCGAGTAGTTCCGCAACACTTATGACTTTTATTTTTGGTGACATCTTCAAAAGAGGAATTGTGTCGGTGACAATAAGCTCCTTTATGTTTGAAAATTCTATGTTCTTGTAGGCATTTCCTGACAGGACTGGATGGGTGCAGAAGGCATAAACCTCTTTTGCTCCATTCTCAAGAAGGGCTTGAACCGCCTGTTTTATCGTTCCTGCGGTATCAACTATGTCATCAATGATAATGGCAGTTTTCCCCTTTACATCTCCCACCACATACATTGCTTCAGAAACATTCGGAGCTGGTCTCCTCTTAACAACAATTGCAATTTGCTTGTTTAACCTTTCTGCATATTCGTTCACCCTCTTCACACCACCCACATCGGGCGATACTATTATCAAGTCATCTTTTATGTTTTCCTTTATGTATTTCATGAAAACGAGAAGCGCAGAAAGGTTATCAACCGGAATATTGAAGAAGCCCTGAATCTGGTCCGAATGGAGGTCAATTGTCAGAATCCTATTTGCTCCAGCAGTAGTGAGGAGGTCTGCAACAAGCTTCGCAGAAATCGGAGTCCGTGGCTTTGACTTCCTGTCCTGTCTTGCATATCCGTAGTAAGGGATAACTGCTGTAATCCTTCTGGGAGATGCCCTTTTGAGAGCATCCATCATGATGAGAAGTTCCATGAGGTTCTCATTAGCGGGATAACATATTGATTGCAGAACGAAAACATCTTTTCCTCTTACATTCTCTTCAATTTCCACCCATATCTCCCCGTCGCTAAATCTCTTCACCTGAGCATGCCCTGGTTCTATTCCCAGCACTTCACATATTCTTTGCGCAAGAGCAGGATTTGAGTTTCCATAAAATACCTTCATCACCATTCTTATAAATGAAAAAATTTTAACTTTCAAGCAACCGCAAAAATTATCCCCATCCTTCTGTAAAATTTTTACATCTACAATTTCATATAAAAATCCTGTGTGATAAAATAAAAACTATGAAACTGGATTTTAGAAAGAGACTGGAAGGAGATGTCATACTTGCAGACGGAGCAATGGGAACGGAACTTTACAGAAGGGGGATATTCATAAATCAATGCTATGACCATCTAAACATTACCAAACAGGACCTTGTAAAAAAGATTCACCAGGAATATGTAGAAGCCGGTGCAGAAATAATAGAAACGAATACATTTGGAGCAAATCGTATAAAACTTCTTCCCTTCGGTCTTGAGGATGAAGTAAGAAGTATAAATATTGCGGGAGCAAGAATAGCAAGGGAAATCGCCGGAGACAGGGTTTATGTGGCAGGGTCAATGGGACCGCTGGGAAAGGAAATAGAACCCCTGGGGCTCCTTTCTGAAAAAGAAGCCTTTGAAGCATTTCTCGAGCAGGCAAAAGCGCTCGTTGACGGAGGGGTTGACCTCATAATCCTTGAAACTTTTACCTCCCTCAAGGAACTTGAAATAGCCTACAAAGCAGTAAGAAGTTTTTCCGATATACCACTCATTGTTCAGATTTCCTTCCGATATTATGGAGAAGGTAAATTTTCAGGAATAACGCCCGAGGAATTTGCAACAGAGGCTTCAAAATGGAATGTTGATGCTATTGGAACGAATTGCGGAAATGGACCGAGAGGGGTTTATGAGTGTATTGAAAGACTTATTCCTTTTGCAAAAAATAAGCCTGTTTCCGCCATGCCAAATGCCGGACTTCCTGAAATAGTTAAAGGAAGGACAATATATCTTACCACCCCGGAATACTTTGCTGAGTATGGAAGGAGGATGATTCAGAAAGGAGTAAAAATTGTTGGTGGATGTTGCGGAACAACTCCTGCACACATAAAGGAGCTGAGAAAGTTTATAAAATCCATCCAGCCGAGAATCTGGCAAATAGAAGTGAGAGAGGTTTCAGAAAAGAAAGAGATACCTCCTCCACCAGTTGAAAAAAGAAGCAGATTTGGAGCGCTTCTAAAGAAAAAAAACCACTTTATAATCTCTGTTGAAATTGACCCACCTTTCGGCATTTCCCACGAAAAAGAATTGAAAGCAGTGACTGAGCTTTTAAAGGGGAAAATAGACGCAGTAAACATTGCAGACGGACCAAGGGCTATGGCAAGGATGAGTCCTATTGCTTTGGGAAAACTGATTATGGAAAAAAGCGATGTGGAGGTAATCATCCACTACACATGCAGGGACAGAAATCTTCTGGGCATTCAGATGGACCTTATAGGAGCCAATGCCCTGGGTTTGAGAAACATACTCGCCATAACCGGTGATCCGCCCAAAATGGGAGATTACCCGGATGCAACTGCAGTTTTTGACATAGATTCTATCGGTCTTATTCATCTCATCCAGAATCTAAACAGGGGGCTTGATTTCACGGGAAAATTTATAGGAGAGGCTACGAGCTTCGTGGTTGGAGCGGGTTGTAACCCCGGTGCAGTCAACTTTGATTATGAAATAGAAAGATTTAAAAAGAAAATTCAGGCAGGAGCTGAGTTCATCTTCACCCAACCGGTCTATGAACCATCTCTTCTTGAAAAATTTCTTGACGCCACCAAAGAATTCTCCCATATACCAATAATTGTTGGAATTCTTCCTCTCGCGAGCTACAGGAATGCAGAATTTTTGCACAACGAGGTTCCGGGCATGCAGATTCCCCCTCAAATAATGGAAAGAATGGCAAATGCCCCTTCAAAAGAGGCTCAAAGGGAAGAGGGCATAAAAATTGCAAGAGAAATGCTTTCCTATTTGAGGAAGGTTGAAAGGGTAAAAGGGGTTTACATATTTCCACCATTTGGAAGGTATGAAAGCGTGTTAAGAGTTTTGGAATGAAAAGTTTTTTCAAACCATGGTTTATGGGTTCTATCCTTCTCTCCAGGGATATTGCTAAATTCAAAAACGAAATTCCAAAAATAGAAATTGAAGAGGGAAAAGACATATATCCTGAACTGAAAAAGGACAAATGTTACCTCCTTCTTTCAGGTGAAATTTCTTTTTCATCTTCAATATCTCCCACCGAAAATTTCACAATCTGCACACTGATAAATAGCGGAGTTTTTGGATTATCCGGCTCATCTTCCTCTAGGTCCTATCACATCACTGCCATTTACCCATCTACAATAGGGATATTTGAAATCGGGGAAATAAAATCCTATCTATCCAAAAACAAACATGTGATACCTTTCAAGAGAGGGTTGCTGGGAAAAAAGATATACATACCCTCTGCGCCCCTCCTCGGGCTGGATCCTGTTGAGGCTGTATATTACATAATTTCCTTTATTGCGAACCAGGAATGCAAAGATAGGATAAAAACCGTAAAGATTTCCACTCAGGACATTGCGAAAATTCTCGGAATAAAAAGGGAAATAGTTACGCTTGCGATGGTGAGGCTGGAGAAGAGGGGCTGGATTGATATAATAAAAGGCAATATAATTCTTAAAAGATGAAGGCACTTCTCCTCCTTATATTGATTCTGGGGACAAAGAATGAATGCAGATTTTCTTACGAAGAAACGAGGAGAACATATTACCGATGGCGGGAAGCCCTTCCTCAAAAGAGAGCAGTTGAAAATCTCGTTGAATGTGCGAGGAGGTTTCTAAAACTTTCAAAAGAATTTCCCGATTGCGAATTTGCAGATAAGGCTCTTTTCAATGCGGGAAAGATATATCTTGAGCTCTACGCTTCATCTTCAGAAAGAAAATTCGCAGAAAATGCGCTCAATGCCTTTGAAGATTTAAACACCCGTTATCCAGAAAGTCCCCTATCAGACGACGCACTTATAAAAGCAGGGGATATAACGAGATTGATATTTATGGAGCCTGAAAGTTCTATAAAATTCTACAGAAAAGCCATTGAGAAAAATGGAGATATGAAAAACCTTGCCATGAAAATCCTCCTTTCCCTTGAAGGAAAGGAGATCCTCCAGAAAACTGCGCTCCAGGACATAATGTGGTGGCTCTCAGAAAGATATGCAAGAATAAACATCCTTTTTTCCGGGAAGGTTACTTACCGTTACGAGCTTATTAGAGAAAAAAATTTAATAAAAGGGATGAAAATCTTTATTCCCAACTCCACTTTAGAAAACGAACTCAAAAAAGAATTCTCTCACGGGATTCTTCGGTCAATAAGGCTTCAAAAAGAAGAAGAGGGATTACTTATTGAACTCATTTTTGATGAGATAGGGGGTTATCAGATTTTTCACATCCCCTTTCCATTTACCATAGTGATTGACCTTTTTGAAAAGAATTATGCACGCAAAGACTTAATAGGAGAGGTCATAGAAAAATATGAGGAAGGCACAAAAAAGCAGAAGAAGCGCCTTACAATCGTAATTGACCCTGGTCACGGGGGTGAAGACTGCGGAGCAAGGGGAAAGATTTTGAAGGAAAAAGAGGTCACATTAAAAATAGCAAAAAAACTAAAAAGAAAACTTGAAGAGGATGGATTCAATGTTCAGATGACAAGGGAAAATGACACCTTCATCCCTCTTTCAGGAAGGACTGCTCTTGCAAACTCCCTCTCTGCTGATTTATTTATATCAATTCATATAAATTCCTCAAGGAACCGAAAAGCAAGAGGTATAGAAGTGTATTATTTTGACAAAACCTTTGATAAATCTATGACTGAAGTTCTTTCTGCAGAAAATGAAGTTCCTGAGTTCAAATCGGTTGAATCGGAACTGGAGTTTATCCTTAATGACCTCATGCTGAGCTCAAAAAATGCGGAATCGGCAACCCTTGCGAAGGACATAAAAAATGGAATTGTGAACGAATTGAATTACAAAAATTACAGGACAAAGGAGGTTAAAGGCGGACCCTTTTATGTTCTCATGAATGCAAAGATGCCTGCTGTGCTCGTAGAAGCACTTTTCATAAGCAATCCGGAAGACGAGAAACTTCTCACGAAAGATGAAGTCCTAGAGAAGATTGCGCATGGAATATTTTCAGGGATAAAGACATACATGCTGAGAATTGGAGAAATATAAAATTGTCGGTAAAGGAAAAAATTAAAACTTTTTATAACAACCTCATTTCATCCCCTCTTCCCCCTCCTTTTACACTTTCAAAAAAGATAGTTGAATTCTGGAATGAACTTTTGAAAAGCCTTTATGAAGAACATCTCTCCAAAAAAGAGGTAGCACTCCTCGCTACAGGAGGATATGGAAGAAAGGAAATGAGCCTTTTTTCCGATACAGATATAACATTCCTCGTTAAAAAAGAGAAGGAGACAGTGGACGAGTTTCTCTATCCACTCTGGGATTCAGGGGTAGAACTGAGTTATAGCGTTAGAACCCCTGAAGAATGCATAGAGCTCGCGAAGAAAGACATAAAAGTCAAACTTTCCCTTTTTGACAGCAGATTTTTATGCGGCTCCCCTTCTCTTTACAATCATTTTGCGAAGGGATTAAACGATTTGATCTATTCAAAAAGGGAGGGATTTGTTCAGGGGATTATTGAGCTTAAAAATGAAAGACATAAAAAATGGGGAGGGACTCTATACCTGATTGAACCGAACATAAGGGATGCTCCAGGAGGATTGAGAGATTTCCACACAATTGTGTGGTGCGTAAAAGCACTTTACAGAGAAGGAAATGTAAACTCAATGGTCAAATGCGGCATCCTGTCTGAAAGCAATGCAAGGCTTTTGAGAGAGAGCATAAATTTTCTCAAAAAAGTGAGGAATCTCCTCCATCTGATCCATACAAGAAAATACGATATCCTTGATTTTGAATCTCAGGACAGATTGGCTCAGGTTATGGGATACAAGGATACAAAAGGAGAAAGTGCTGCGGAGCGTCTTATGAGGGAATACTTTATAAGGACAAAATCTATACACAATATCCTCAGCTTCGTAGAAAGGGAATTACTTCCAGAAACCTTTAAAAAAACAGAATGGCACGAGATCGGAATATTCTACAGGATAGGAGGAGGAAAACTTACATTGAAAAATCCACATCTTTTGAAGGATGAACCTCATAGAATTCTGGAGATAATAAGACTGTCACAGGAGTATGAAACCCCATTGGGTGAAAGGACGAAAGAAGTAATAATGGATGCATTAAAAGAAAGGAAGAATTTCTGGAATAATGAAAAAGTAAAAAGGCTCTTAAAAGAAATACTGAATTCAAAGAATGCATGGTTTGCAATTAATGAAATGAATGAATCGGGGCTCCTCTCCCACCTTTTTCCACCGTTTAAGAAAATTTACAGAAAGGTTCAAAGGGACCTTCATCACATATATACCGTAGATGTCCATACGGTTTTTTCCATCAGAGAATTTGAAATTCTAAGAAGTGGAGTTCTTGAAGATAAACTGCCGCTTGCCACCAAAATTGCTAAGTCCCTGGATAAGCCTTATATAGTTGTTTTCTCCCTCCTCTTCCATGATATAGGTAAAGGCGTTGGAACCCCTCATGCTGAAATCAGTGCAAAAATTGCCAGGAAATTTGCAAAGATTTTAGAATTGGAAGAAGCTGATATAATTGAAAAGGTGATAAAGAACCACATGATATTTCCAGAATTGTCATTCAAGAGGGATATCTACGATATGGAGTTCATAAGGAAAATCTCTGAGGAGATCTCCTCTCCCTTCATACTGGACCTCCTTTACCTCCATTCTGTATGTGATTTAAGAGCAGTTCATCCTGAGGCATGGACGGAATGGAAGCACAGCATTATGAATGAATTCTATTACCGCCTTAAAGAAGCATTAACTGTTGGAGATTTCTATATCCAGCTTCAGTCTTCAAGAACAAAGGAAACAAAGGAAAAGGTTATCCAGCTGATAAAGGAGAGAGAGGATGCAGAACTTCTGAGGTTCATTGACGGATTTGAGGATGAATACTTCATAAACTTTTCTCCAGAAGAGATCCTTCACCACTTGAAAATTCTTCGTTTATCGGAGGGAAGAAAAATCTTCTATGAGAAGAGAGATGTGCCTGATAAAGGGTATTCGGAAATAATCATCACAGGACCTGATGAACACGGGATATTTGCTAAACTGGCAGGAGCGATATCAATTTCTGGACTTAACATACTCAACGCCCTCATCTTCTCAAGAAAAGATGGAAGGATTCTGGACATCTTCAGGGTGACAGAAAAAGGAAGCCTTGACCTCCCTCGTTTTTTTGAATGGGAAAGGTTTGAAAAAATCCTTGAGAAGGTTATAAATAACGAAATTAACATCAAGGAATACCTGAAGGCGGCAGGAAAACCTTACGCAAAAGTAAATCCCTTCCACGAAAAAATTTCAATCAATAACGAACTCTCAAATAAATGGACAATTGTGGAGGTGGATACCGCGGACAGAGCAGGTTTGCTTTATACCATTGCTTCCACCATCTCTGAACTTGGATACAACATATATAAAGCCAAAATTGTAACCTTCGGAAATCTCGCATCAGATGTTTTTTATATTACTACAAAAAACGGAGAAAAAATAAAAAAAGAGGAGGAAATAAACCTCCTCTATGAAAGATTAAAAAGCAGTGTGCTTCTAAAGCCCTAATTTCTTTGCAAGCCTTGAGAGTTCTCTGGGATAGTTTTCCTCTATTATTTTTTTCTTTACCACTTCATCGGGTAGTTTGAATGTATTTTCAACCCTTTTCCTGTATGTCGGTCCTCCGTTGTATGCACAGAATGGGTAAAGCCTCCCTTTTGGGTCCACATAATGGATTACGCACCTCATAACCCTTTCAACGCTGAAGTTATATGGATCCATAAAGTGCATCCCTGCTGCGAAGAAATGGGGGTATCCGTGTTCCTTTCCCTTTTCCGTAGTTCTCCTTAACTCGGTATTCTCATATCCGTCAAGGGTTCTCAAAAGGTCAATGAAAGTCATGTCAGAGGGTGCCTTTTCTGGTTTGAAGCAGTCCTGGAGTTCATTCCAGTCATCAAGATTTGATAGCAAATCAAAGGTCTTTGTGGATGCCTTTTTATACATTTGAGCAACCTTTTTTAAGAACCTGTCCATATCAATGAATTCACCCACCGATTTCACTTCCTTCGTCTTTTTATCAACAAAGAAGAATGTCCCCTGTGAACAATGGGGATGGGTTGAAACTGTAAATGGAGTAGTTCCCTTTATCTTTCCAACAAATCTTGAAAGAATTGCTGTGCAGGCAAGGGGATACCAGTCCCTTCTCGCCTTCATATAACCAGTCTGCTTTTCTATGTCAAATGCGAGGTCTGCCATTGTGTATCTTCTCTCCATTCTGTAGCTGTGGCTGTATCTTCCTACAAAGGACACAGGCTGGAATGCTATTCCCGACACGATGTCCACATTCTTTGCAGCGAGTTTAACTATCTCTCCGACCTGATGGTCATTGAATCCTTTAACAACCGTTGGGACAAACACAATGCTTATACCCACCTTCCTGCAGTTCTCAATGGTCTTCATCTTGTATTCAAGAAGAGGAAGATTTCTTGTCTTGTAATAGACATCTTCTGTTACGCCATCAAACTGTAGATAAAGGGTGTGAACCCCAGCTTCTTTTGCAGCCTGTGCAAATTCAAGGTCTGCCATCTTTATTCCGTTTGTGTTTACCTGAATGTAGTAAAATCCCATCTCCTTTGCCTTCTGGACAATTTTTAAAAAGTCAGGTCTCAGAGTTGGTTCACCGCCGGAGAACTGAACCCTGTTGGCTGGAACCGGTTTCTGATTGATCAGGGTTTCAAGCATTCTTACTACATCATCATAGGATGGCTCATAAAGATAGCCTGTGGCATTTGCATTTGCAAAGCATACCGGGCAGGATAGATTGCATCTATTTGTCAGGTCAATTACAGGAAGGGCAGAACAACTTAAGTGCATGTTGCAGAGCCCGCACTGAAGAGGGCATTTCGTAGCATTGGGAATCTGAGGATTTTCAACCCCTCTACCATCTCCAAACCAGAACTCCTCACACTTGTAATAAAGCTCCTCATCACCATAGAAAATGTCAAGGAATTCACCGTGTTCTTCACACTTCTTTTTTATCCATACCTTTCCTCCTTCTGGATAGAGAAGAGCCTTGATAACCTTTCCGCATTCGGGACAGAGTGAATCAATCTCTTTTGGAAGACCGAATTTTACAGGGGTTATAGGATACCCTGTGTATGTGGTTTCTGGTTGCTCAACCCATTCAGGAAGTTCCTTGTTCCAGTTTTCATGCATTTTTTACCTCCTTATTCTTTTTTTGAAGAGAAAAGCAATTTTCATACCAATAAAAAATAGATTGTCCTTTAGAGCGGAACCTATTTGTTCAAAATAATGCACCAAAATGTGCAAAATTATAAAGGAAAATTTAGATAGTTGTTAGAAAATTAACTTCTCCTCCTCCTATGATGCTCACCTTTAGTGAAATGTTTCTTTCTTTATTTCCTCTTCAACCTGTAAAGGACAATGAATAGTAATGGGATTATAAAGATGGGCGAGAGTCCCGGAGGATTTGTGCCAGTGTAAACGCATCCACCACCTCCACCAGCTCCTCCACCAGGACCCATTCCAGGAAGAACAACATTGAACGGGAATTTTATACTTTCTATTTCACCACCTCCTGCAATTGGTTTTGCAACGGTAAGTTCATAGCTTCCCGCAGCGAGGTTTGGTGTGTAGAAGGTTATAAATGTATCAAGCCACATCGTTATTAAATTTGGGTCAACAGTAGCAACAAGCTCGTTGGAATTGGGAAAGTATATTTTTATCTTTCCCTTTACCTCTCCAAAGGATGAACCCCAGATAGAAAGTGTTTTTCCAGTTACCACATAATCTGGTTTTATGAATGATATAAGTGGAGGTCCTGAATCGGTAATTGCACAGTTAGATGCCCAGTATCTGACCTCCTCAGGGGCATCTATAAAATCATAGAAGAAGGGAATGGTCTGGGTTGTGAGGTTGTAAACCTTCACTGCTATTCCTGCTACATTTCCTATCACACCCAGTGCTGCGCTCAAAAAGCTATCCGAAACATTCTGCCCGAATGAACTGAAGAGATAGTTCTTTATCGGGTCTTTAAACATGCTTATCAGGTTTATGACAGCAGATATTATGTCCCATATATCGTAACTCTTTATTGCTTCCATGAGATTTTCATAAGCGCTCTGAGCGTTTGGATTCAAAATGTAATCAAGCCCTGAAACCACGAGATGACCATCCGGAAGGACATCAACACTTGTTACAAGAGCGAGCACATATTTTATGCCCTGCCAGGTGTTCGCAAGAAGTGCCCTTCTTTCTGCATTGAGGGGTCCTGTGAACATGTTGAGGTCAAGATAGCCCCTGAAGCCCTTATACATGGTGATGAGTTTGAAAGCCTCTTCACATGGGAAATTATTCCATACAGTCTCTTTCGGATCTGCTGAGAGGTCAAATCTTAAAAGGTTTTCAATAGAAAGGTCTATTATTCTCAATTTTGGCCGGAGCCAGTGGTGGTCTATCTCGTCTCCATTTTGCTGGGTTCTTACACCTGCCCAGTAATAAACCATCTTTGGGTTGAAAAACTTAATCCCGCTTCTAACTCCATTGTTATAGTATGTCTCAAACCATGGAGCATTCCGGTCAATCGTTACAGCCCCCCTTACCTCTCCAATCTCGGAGGTATCCACCACACTTTTTACTACCTGTGCAGCAAGAATGTAAATGTCCTCGTGCTTTGAAAGGGATATTGAGCCATCCTTTTTTATCGCCTCTTCTATTTTTTTCACAAGTTGCTCAAACTCTGAACTCTTAACAACCCTTTTTAAAACCTCTGTCTTTGTCCGGTCTTCAACCCCGAGAAATATGGGGTTCATAACTACAAGGGCTGCTGCTGTGGACCTCGGTCCTATAACTCTTTTGCTTGAATAGGCAAACTCCTCAAGCCCATCCTTTGCAAGATGGTCTGGAATGGTGTAGCCGAGAAGCACAGTTTCTCCTTCTGAATTCTTAACTATTGAAACGCTTGGAACAAACTCAGGAACTTCTGCTATAAACCTCAAGCTATCATCCACTTCCGCCTCTGTGAACGGAGTAAGGACAATAAGCTTTGTTGGAAGGGATGTCCTTCCAGCAAGGTCAATTGTTCCCTTTTCCCCGCAGGAAGAAAACAAAATTATAAGCCCTAAACTTACCAATACTCTCTTCATTTTACCCTCCACCTTTCATTTTTTTATATTTTATAAAACTGAATTTTAAATGTCAAGGGATTTTTTATTCCGTAAATGAATACTTAAAAACTTTGTTACCATAGAGCTCAAAGAAGAAAGTTTTGATGTGTGGAAAACTCAATAAAATGGGGTCCTTCAGCCCGGAGCCTATTGTTATTACTTGGTCGGATTATAAGGCTGAATTGCAACCTTTATTTTTTCAAGCGCCTTCTTTTCTATCTGCCTGACCCTTTCCTTTGAAAGGTTAAGTTCATTCCCTATCTCCTGAAGGGTCATGGGATTCTCGCTGAGCGCTCTCTTCTCAACGACATATTTCTCAACGGGGTCAAGTTTTTTCTTTGCCTCCTCAATCTTTTTCTTAATTATCTGTGCCTCTTCATACCTCATAACCTCTTCTTCCGGAGTTGGGGAATCGTCCTTTATGAGTTCACCAAATTTAACCTTGCCATCTTCAAACAGTTCATAATCTAATGAGAAATCTTTGTTTGCTATTCTCATCTCCATTTCAAGCACATCCTTTTCATCAACGCCAAATTTTTCAGCCAATTCTTTTGCAACTTCTTCTCCTCCGTGAAGTTCTTTTATATGGGGAAAGAGCTTCCTGTCCACAAGGCGTGTTCCCATTTTTACTATGCTGAAGTTTGCCATTATGTAGTTGTGAATATATGCTCTTATCCACCAAACCGCATAGGAAATGAGTTTATAACCTTTATAGGGGTTATACTTTTTCACAGCCATCATCAGTCCAAGGGTCCCCTCCTGAATCAGTTCCGCGAGGTCTATTCCGAAGTGTTTATACTCAAGGGCTATCTTTATAACGAATCGGAGATTTGAAAGAACGAGTTTTTTAGCAGCATTTATATCTCCATACTCTCTATACCTTATAGCAAGCTCTCGCTCTTCCTCCCTGCTCAAAACTGGATAATTTTTGATAGCGACAAGGTAATCATTTATGGGACTTTTTTTAATTATGCCCATTTTTTCTCCTCCTGTTAAATTTAGACTCCGTATATTAAAAAAGGTTTCAGCCCTCGCTCATCTTGTCTATAAATTCTTTGTTTGATTTCGTCTTGCTCATTTGCTCTATAAGCCATTCCATGCAATCAAGGGTGCTCATTGGTTGAAGGATGGTTTTCCTTAAAAGCCATACTCTATGAAGGGTGTATTCGTCGAGAAGGAGTTCCTCCCTTCTCGTTCCCGACTTGTTAATATCTATGGCGGGAAAGACCCTCTTTTCAGCCAGCCTTCTGTCCAGATAAATCTCGCAGTTTCCTGTTCCCTTGAATTCTTCAAATATCACCTCGTCCATTCTGCTTCCGGTATCTATAAGTGCGGTTCCGATTATTGTTAGGCTTCCTCCCTCTTCTATATTTCTTGCAGCTCCAAAAAACCTTTTTGGCTTATGAAGGGCATTTGAATCAACACCTCCGGAAAGAACCTTACCACTCGCGGGAGTGATCGCATTATATGCCCTTGCAAGCCTTGTGATGCTGTCAAGAAGAATAACAACATCGTATCCATGTTCCACCAATCTCTTTGCCTTTTCAAGAACAATCTCTGCGACCACCGTATGTCTCTGGGCTGGCTCATCAAATGTAGAGCTAATGACCTCTCCTTTCACATTCCTTTCCATCTCCGTGACTTCCTCGGGGCGTTCGTCAATAAGAAGGACTATCAAAAATACCTCCGGATGGTTTTTTGTAATTGCATTGGCTATATTCTGAAGGAGCACTGTCTTTCCCGCCCTCGGAGGTGAAACGATTAGACACCTCTGCCCCTTACCTATGGGAGTGAAGAGGTCCACAATTCTCATTGATAGATTTTTTCCGTCCACTTCCAAAGCAAATTTTTTATTGGGAAAAAGAGGCGTTAAATTTTCAAAAAGAGGACGCCCGAGAGCCCTCTCGGGTTCCTGAAAGTTTATCTTCTCTATCTTTGCTAAAGCAAAGTATTTCTCAGAACCGGTCGGCTGTCGCAATTCTCCGTATATTGTATCTCCGACCCGGAGATTAAATTTTGATATAAGGGAGGGTCCAACATATATATCATCAGGTCCTGGCAGATAACTCGCTTCGTAGGACCTTAAAAAACCATAAGCCTTCTGTTCGCCTTTATAATCCCCCTTTCCCCCATTGGGATAAATGATATCAAGAACTCCTTCTCCGTAAATCGGCTGACCCCTTTCCGCACTTTTCGTAAGAATCGCATATATCAGCTCGTGCTTTCTCATAGAAGCCGGATCTGAAATGTCAAGAGAACGGGCAAGTTCAAACAGAGCAGAGATTTTTAACTTTTTAAGGTCCTTAAGCATGAGGGGCTCTTTCTTCTCTATAACTTTTGTGGCTTTTTCCATGTCCATTTCTTCCTGCAGTTTTTCCTCTTCCCGCTTTTCTTCCTGCAGTTCTTCCCTTTCTTCTTTTCCTTCCTCTAAATTATTAAATTTTTCTTCTTTTTCTTCCTCTACTTTTTTCTTCCTCGGCATTGCTCTGAAAATATATCACCCAGAGATTTCCTTCTTTAAAATAAGATAACATCTAAAAACTTATTTGTCAAGTTTTTCTGCAAAGGGCTTTCTGAAAAAGCCTTTCTTTAGTTTTAAGGGGGTTTTTGGTTTTTTTCTTATCCTTCTAATTCACCCTTTTTACCATGGGACCTCTTAAGGGGGTATAGCGACCATCTTTATTAAGGTTAATGAGATATGAAAATATGTTCCCATCTCAAAAGGAAGGAAGGGAGAAAATGAGAAATGCAGAGGATAATAAGGAAAGGACTAAGAACCCATAACCCCTCTTCTCCCGCTGGATTAAGAGCAAAAATGAAGGACACTTCAATTAGTCATGGTATGAAGGGGCAGAAATCCACTGTTGGAGAAGAATGAACCAACACGATATCCATTGATGAGAATTTTTTATCAACCACAAGAGCATCATAATATGGTGAATAAATTAGCGCCTCGCAATTACGCAGTGCGTCAGCATAACCTATATACCATCCTGCAAAAATTGTTTTATCCATTCCCTTCATTATTCTTATAAAGTTTCCAACATTGCTACAGCCTGTGTGAGGATTTTGATCAAAAAGTATAAATCCAAGGATGGACTGATTTTCAAAATCAACATATTCTGAAACAGCATCTATATCTATATAGGTTACATTTTTACATAATCTTTTCCATTCTTCCTCCGAGTGTATGAGGATATATTTTACCTGACAGGTGTAATTTACATTCTGAGCATCAGGAGGCTCACCACAAGGATATGTTTCAAGTGTGCTTGCAGGATAATCTGGATTTGTGGCTACACATCTCGCAAAAGTGCTTTCAACCCACAGATGAGTTTTAAATGGAACTAAATAATCAGCCTCATCTATTTTTCCATCACAATCGTTATCCACTCCATCGCATATCTCCGCACTGCATACTATATCAATACATACCTTATTAGAATAACCAGAATCCCCGCCCTCATTATATGCCTGAACCCTGTAGCAATAGGAACCATCAGCTCCTTCGTAAATAAATGATGTCGTGTCTTTCTCAAGAACTGCTATTGTTACACAGTGGGGACCTCCTTCCTCTTCTTTATCACATCTCAAAACCTTAAATCCATCCTCATTATCCGATTTGTCTTCCCATTCAAGATATATCTTTCCGTCAATATACGCCCCTGTGAGATTGGATGGACTTGATGGAGGAGGAACATTTGATTTCTTATCTTCTGGAACATCTTTACATACCTCACACTCCTCCTCATCGCTCCTCACCTTCCAGCAATACCTTCCTTTTTCAATTGAGCCATCTGGAAATTTTCTTCCATCCCTTATAATGGCAAGTGGGAGTTAATATATTTTTGTGTAAGGATAAATTATGAATATATATGTAAATAAATAAAGGAGGACGAGATGGTAGAGAGAAGGAATAAAAAAGTTGCCTCCCATCCGGGAGGCTCAAAAAACCCT
>Ga0272445_1000195_pt1 | contig 59739 bp, 62 predicted proteins | sample YNPCB0031_FD_194404 | JGI IMG/M metagenome (GOLD analysis project Ga0272445, IMG submission 194404) | Hot spring sediment microbial communities from Yellowstone National Park, WY, United States - YNP-CB-003-1 | ecosystem: Environmental > Aquatic > Thermal springs > Hot (42-90C) > Sediment...
ATCAATTAATTGCTGAGAAGACGTCTAGATTAAAGACTTAGAAATCTATTATCTTTTATGAGTAACAAGTGCGATAACTTTAAGATGATGAACATCCGTCATTTGAGGAATGTGAGCGAAAGGTGAGAAGATTTGGCTTTGACAGTGGACCTTTTTCCTTCACCACATCCTATATGGAGGACGCTTCTTGAGAAGCCTCCGATTAATGTTATGTATAAGGTATGGAATGGTATTAAGGGAAGAATATATCTCACGTTAACAAGCGTTTTTCCCAGAAGCAGGATTATACATTTTTGCAATGGGGTAAAATTGGCATATAATAGAAGATGGGTTGCGGATATGGAGTCTGTTAAAGTGTTTTTCAAATCCTATTCTTTAATGGAGGATCCTGATAGTATAATGGCGGCACAAGAAAGGCTTGAAACTGGCGACTGTGTAGCTCTTTTACCGTTAACAAATGCGGCGAAGAAGACACTAGAGAGAATTTTAAATATAAACAGATTCCTCGTTAGGGTAATATATCCAACTTTTTACACAGATGTTAAAACTATTTTTCCGGAAAGGCGTGATCTGATAGTTTTCATCGGCGGATCCTACTCAAATAAGTCTTTCGAGGCAAAAGGTGGTCGAGAAGTTTTCTCAGCATGGTTAAGTCTCTATAAAACTTATCCAAACTATAAACTCCTAATGATCACTAATCCTCCACAGAACTACCTGAAGATTGCTAAAGATGTTCCCAACTTGCAAGTAGTTAGCTTCATGCCTCGGGAAAAGCTTCTCTCAGAGGTATATCCTTGCTCCAAGATCATTATTTTACCATCTATGATGGATACTGTTGGTTATAGTGTTATGGAGGCAATGAATTATGGTGTTGTCCCAATAGTTAGTGATCACTTCGCTCTTCCAGAGATAGTTGAAGACTCAGGTTTTATCGTGAAAGTTCCGGCGAAGCTTTGGAGAGATGATGGCGCACCCAACCTTAATTTTTATGAGGAGTTGACAAATGGCCCCTTTAGCGAGGTAAGTGAGAAGATCGCAGATGTTATACATCTCTTACTTTCCGATGAGACTCTCTGGGAAAGATATTCACATAAATCGTATGAAAGAATGATTAACCCTCCATTCAATATTGATTTTAGAAATGAGCAATTAAAGGAAATATATGAGATCGCTGTCAGTCGTTAAACATTTTTAATATTGCTATTTTTCAGCTTGATGAATTGAGTAAACTATGGAAACGTTCTTCCAGATTCTTATTCACACTTGGATTCAAGATCCTTTTTAACCCATTTATATTCTTCCTTAAGTCCTTCATCGAGGCTTTTTTCAGGCCGCCAGCCGAGTATTTCTTGTGCTTTCTTGAAGCTTCCAACGAATCGTTGTATATCGCCTTTTCGTGGGGGGTAATATTCGATTCCTGAATTGCTTCCCGTAATTTTGAGTATTTTTTTGGCGAGTTCATTAAGTGTTGTACCTACTCCTGTTGGCAGTAGGAATGTTTGCCCTATTGCATTCTCGTTTTCTATCGCGAGAAGGTAGGCTCTGGCGGTGTCCTCAACATATGTGTAGTCTCTTATTTGTTCTCCTGTGCCATATATTGGTATTGGTTTTCCCTTTATGGCTAGCTCAAACCAGTATGCTATGAAGTTGTACCAGCCTCCGACCCAATATGGCTGTCTTGGGCCGTAAACATTGCTTGGGCGTAGGATTATGTACTTTAATCCGTATAGCTGGTTATATATCTTGCATAACATCTCCCCGTAAATCTTGTGGACATTGTAAAATGTAGATGGGTTGTATGGCCAGCTTTCGTCTGCTATATGTGGTGGTAGTATGTCTCCATGCACACTTCTGCTGCTTGTGAATACGAATAATGCTTTGCTATTCCACTTCCTTAGGGCCTCTAATAGTTTGAAGGTTGCCTCAGCATTCCTGGCAAAGTCCTCGCTCGGATAATCAACCGATTTGAATGTTGAGACTTGCGCGGCGCAGTGTATTACGATATCCGCTTCTTTAATATCCTCCCCGGTGATTTCTCTTACATCTTTTTTGACGAATTCCACATCTTCTCTTATGTTTGATTCTCTTCCAGTTGATAGGTCGTCTATCACTTTTACAGTATATCCTTTTCTGAGTAGTAGGTCTGCTACATGGCTTCCAATGAATCCAGCACCACCGGTTACTACTGCGTGGCCTTTCATAGAGAGTCGCCTAGGAGTGGACGTGATTGGGATTTGATCTCTCCTAATTTTTATATTTTTCTGTTACCAGTTAATCCAGCATCATCATATGGATTAAGTATATAAACGCAAGTTCAAGGCCTCTTAATATCAATGAAAACCTTGGTAACAGCGATAATTACAGCGTTTAATGAGGAGGACGATATTGGAAGATGCATAGATTCTCTCTTGAATCAGGATTTTGATGATATGGAGATACTTGTTGTTGATGATGGCTCAAGTGATAAGACTCCGGATATTGTGGAATCATATGTTCAAAGTAATCCTGATAAGGTTCGATTAATTAAACTTCCCAGAAATCTTGGCTTTGGAAATGCGCGGAATATTGCTGCTTTAAACGCTAGTGGGGAGATCTTGGTCTTTCTAGACGCGGATATGACCTTTCCGCGGGATTTTATTCGCAGGTTGGTATCGCCTATTTCTGATGGCTCGTGTGTTGCAACATGCTATGAATATGAGGTCATCGCGAATACTGATAATCCGTGGGTTAAGGTTCAGGGACAGGATATTAGGGGTTTCCTAAATGCTAGTTCCACATGGGCTATAAGGGCGATTAGGAGGGATGTTTTCCTTCAACATGGTGGATATGATGCAAGATATGGTTATTTTGATGATGTATCATTTCATGAGAAAACTGGCATAAGTAGTGTTGTGATAAAGGGGTTATATGTTTACCATTATAATCCATCGAATGTTAGGGAGATTTTTAGGAAAAGCTATTGGATTGGTCTTTCTTTGCGGGCGAGATATTCTCGAAATAAGATGGAGTTGATTAAAATTTTGCTGAAGAGGCTGTTTGACGTATCGCCTATTATTGGCGCCTGTTTAACTGTGTTCGGCGCCTTTTTCATAGCTGCCGAGTTGATGCTTCTAGGTTCTTTCATGGTTGTTAGCTTCAGGATGAGGGTCTTAAAAGCGGGTAGCCTTAGGGAGAAAATCTTGCTAAGAGTGTTTTACGCGCCCACATATAGGTGGATTAAATCTCTGGGAATCTGGCTCGGTTTCTTAAGATCCTTGACTGGGAAAAAGTATGTGAATGTCCCGCTTAATTCCGGGCTCAAGTATGGCTAGGATAGTTTAATGGTAGAAGATGCTTCTTTTCCGAAATTGCCTGATGAGCAGCCATTCTATAAGCCAGATTATCCTGCGGGTGAATTCTATTGGATTCTTTCTAAATATCACCCTCCTAATTGGATATGTGCCATACTCTATGTAAGTCCATGTTAAAGCTTTATTGACAGTTATCTGACGCCTCTTGTCATAAGCTTGTTCTCTTAGGTGTTTTAATCCGATATTGAGAGTTTTAAGTTCTAAGCCGGCTTTCTTTAGTCTTTCTCTTATTTCAGTATCCTCAGAGCCTCGGAGTGGAACGTTCATCATATCCGCCTATCCTGAAAAATATATCGCTTTTTACAATCAATATGTGTGGTAAGGCAGACCAATAAAATACTTTATTATTTTCTCCTAATGAGATTTCATTTATTACATTAATAAGTTCGTTGAAGTTAAAGGCGGCATCATCGTCTATAAAGCATAAGATTTCTCCCTTTGCTATTGCGGCGCCGATGTTCCGGGTTCTTGAGGCGTTTCTCCAGCCTCTATCCTTTACGACTATTAGCTCGATATCATCTTCCCTTAGCTTCTTAAAATCAATATACTGAAGGGTTATGGGATCATCGTCTATCGTCGGGATAATTATTGATGCTTTAACTTTACCCGGAAACTGCGGCACCATAATTAGCTCAACATTTCTAATGTCATTTTTATGATTTTTAAATTTTAATTGACATCGTAATCTCTCGGATCCTGTCTTTAATATTAATCTAAGTGAGCTCTTCTAAGCAATTTCAACCGCATGAATACACCGAGCGTCCCCCCTAACATAGGGCTAAGCCCTAAGAGATGAACTCGCATATTTTGCATGCACATGAAAATTTATCTATTTTATGATGAGCCAAGTAGAGAAAAGGGGAAATGGTTAGATACGATGTGGTAATTGCATATAGAATATGTCCAAAGTTAAGCCGTGGTGCATTCAAATTGAGTGGGTGGGATAAGCTTAAGCTCAGTGAGATCTGTTTAAAATCCTTTTTAGATTCTCTATCCGGTTTAGACTTTAAGATATATTCCATACTTGACGGATGCCCCCCACAGTATGATGCCCTCTTCAGAGATTTAATAGCTGGTGATAATTTAGAAATTATTCACTTCCAAGGTATCGGAAACTATGCTACATTTATCGAGCAAATTAGAATACTGTTGAACCAGAATGAGTCAGAAATCGTATATTTTGCTGAAGATGATTATTTTTACGACAAAGGATTTGATGAAATGATAGAACTAATTAGGAATAGGAAAGATGTGGATTTTGTAACACCATACGACCATCCGGATTACTACCAGGATAAACCAGATCCTAGGAAGCCAGCTTTTTTGGTAAAGCTTCATGATTACAAGTCAAAAATAATTTTTGAAAAAAGACATTGGAGGACTGTATCATCTACTTGCTGTACGTTTCTGACAACAAAGGCTACGCTCAAGAAAACGGCAAAATATTTTAGGTTATATCCTAAACTAGGAGACTATGGTATGTGGCTTACCTTAACAAAGATGGGTCTCAAAGCTACATTAATTAGAAAGCCTTTGCTAACGGCTAAAGTATATGCTTACGCGTTAAAGCGGATGTTAATAGGGAGACCCTATAAACTCTGGGCTCCTATCCCTTCTATTGCAACCCACATGGTGGAGCTATACCTAGCCCCTGGAGTTGATTGGGTATCATTAATTAAACGATATGACCGTTAAAAGCAAAATAATGAGGATTTAGCGCAGCACATGAAATTGCAATCCCGTGATTAGCTTAACATTTTAATCATCATTTTTATCGGCCTTTAAGTTTTTACCTGTTTAACAGCATATAGATGATAACGTAGCTTATCTGGTCCTAGGAGTGGATAGAGTTGGAAACCTTTGCTTTTTAGGGATGATATTATGGCCTTGTTCTGATGCGAGGTAAATGGATAATGAACCTCGATAATCATGGCTTTAACATGTGCTAGATCTAGGTCTGAATCCGTTAATATATGGTACTCAGCTCCCTCAATATCCATCTTCACCAAATCCACGCTATTTACCCCAAGTTGTTTAATTAGGGCATCAAGCCTAATGCCATTCACGGTTACCCATTCATCCGATAAGAGCTTCCTCTCTTCATGTAATGGTGTTAAAACCAAGCTGCTACTGCTTGAAATCCTTCTGGAGATTGTATATTTGTCCGGATAGTGGGGATTACCCAGCCTGAACTTTAAAGCCCCATTCTCGGTCCAAATTGCCGCATTAATAATTTTAACGTTTTTCGGTGCTCGCTCGCGTAAAATGGCATAGTTATAAGGGTCTGGCTCCACAGCAGCTATAAGTCCCCCCTCTTATGAATCAGCTTATAGGCATAATTTGAGAAGAAGCCAAGGTATGCTCCAACATCTATGAATATTCCACCATTCTTCAAATGCCGTTTAATTATCCTTTGAACATGTGGTTCATAAGGATGAAGAAACCCCGGGTCACCATATAATATGTTAAAACTTCTACTGTAATGTAGTCCCAATAGATCTTGCACATACTGTCTTCTCTTTTTCCCAAGTAATAAGCGAAGAACAATCCTAAGAAAGATGTAGAAAACATACCATAAGAACACATATGCTTTAAATGCAGGTCTCCAAATATTATCTGCATTCATAGTCATATTATCTCATCTCTGTGTTACGGAGGTTATCCCGCTCGTATGTATTCCTAACGCCCCAAATAAGCTTTCACTTAGCGAAGATGCTCCTTCTCTTCCATCTTTGATAAAATATCCACTCGAGTAGCCACTTTATCCTCCTGGCCACCTCCAGCGGATTCTTCCTAAATATCACCCTATGCAGTGGTATGCCACCATACCGTATATAGTTCCATGTTAAATGTTTCTGATTCAAGAGATACCGCTTGCTCCTATCCCTTGGATAAGACAAGTGAACCAAGTCTAAAGTATCATGCGTAATATCTATTTTTCTCAACCCCATTCGAATTAATTTAATCATTAATTCAACATCCTCACTCATAGTCGGCTTATATCTTTCATCATATCCACATGCTTTAACGATAGTGGTTGATCTCACTATTATAATGTGCGGATTTAAAGATATAAAAAAACAACCATCATTTTCTAAAACATCTTTCATTAATTTTAAAAGCTTTTCTTGAGATAGCTTAACATCATCATCAATTACGCAGACGACTTGTCCTCGGGAAGCGGCTATCCCAATATTCCTAGCTTTGCTAGCATTCTTCCACCTATCTCTTACAACTATTACTTCAACACCCATGCATCTTAGCTCGCACTCTGAAAGATAATCTAGGGTGGGTGGATGTTGATCACTTATTATTGTTGGAATTACTATTGAACCCCAAACATCCACCATATTTCTTATCGCTCAAGAAACTTAAAATACCGTATTTATAGCTCTTTACTAAATAGTATGCCTGTAAGCATCATAATACCAGCCTATAATGAGGAGAGACATATCGCAGCATGTATTGAAAGTCTCTTAAAGCAAGAATGCTCGGGTGAGGTTGAGATAATAGTTGTCAATAATGCATCAAGGGATGGGACGGCTGAGATATTATCCAGTTACGCCGCAAAATACCCGGAGAAAGTACGAGTAATCAACCTAGATAGAAATCTTGGACCTGGAGGAGCCCGAAATCTAGCGGCAAGAATCGCGAGAGGAGATATATTGATATTCCTCGACGCTGACATGACCTTCCCACCAGACTTCATTGAAAAACTAACAAGGCCGATAAAAGAAGGATTAGCAAAAGCAACAACACATGCTGAAGAATATGTGGCAAACCTCGAGAGCCCATGGGTAAAAGTTCAGGGGCAGCATAAACGTGCATCCAACATTGGTGGTGGAGAGGTCTTTAGGGCAATAATCAAAGAATACTTCCTCAAACATGGAGGATTCGACCCATCCCTAAAATATCATGACGACAGAACCTTCTACTACAAGACTGGCAACAAGGCATTAGTTGTAGAGAACGTTTATTGTTATCACAATAACCCCGATAACCCATATGAGATCTTCAGACGCAATTTCTGGATCGGGAGAACATTGATCGCCGTATCGTTTATTGAAAAAGGCTGGAAGGGCTTGATTGACTCCTTCAGGATAATCCTGTTTAGGATTATTGATTTAGCGGCGATCCCGCTCTTCATATATGGGGTCCTAAGGCTGCTTGGAGGACCTGATGTTATTGGAATAATCTCAATACTGCCCATGATAGCGTTTATTGTCGCGATTATCCAATCACAGGTGGTGAATGTTAGATCAAGTCTGGAAAGAATGATGCTAAAGCTGATATACGTCCCTGTATACCGGATAATAAGGGCTGCAGGCTTGATTGTTGGGGTAATATTTTCCTCTAGAGCTAAGATTGAGAAGACAATGAAATAGACTGTGATTACTTGATATATTCTACCTCCCAATCCTCAGAATCTAGCACGGTAACCTTCTCGCTCGAGTAGCCGTCTTTGATAAACCAGTATAGCATAGCCAGCCCTAAGGCCAGCGACTTAGCAATATTAACGGGCATTAAAATTGGATAGAGCAATAATCGCCCCCAACCCATAGACCTCATAGCGTAAGCTCCCCAACCAATTCCCAGAAGAATTAAAAACGGTATGGACGTTATGGGAATTATCAGCATACTAAGGAAGAGCCCATTCCAATAGCTGATCCTTCTTAAGGCAGCCTTCGCAAGCCTATTTTTCAAGAAGAGCTTAGCCTCAGACAAAGCTCCTTTAAAGAAATACTTCCTTAGATCTTTAACAGAATACTTTTTCATATGAAGAAGCTGAACACGTCCATCAAAGAGACATACAAAACCCCTCCTAGTAGCTCTCCGTCCCCAATCTAAATCCTCTATGAAGACAACATCCTCATCAAACCATCCCACCTCCGGTACTTTACTCAAATCGATAAGGCAGTTTCCGGAATTAAATGCCTCACCTTCAAAGACTCCAGCATTTACTGTATTTCTTCCTCTCAACCACTTAGTAATACACTTTTCAAAGAAATCAAGATACTCATATGGAGTGTATCTAACAGCGCTAACAGAAATAACATTCTTCCGATGATATTCTTTCATGAGCTCAAATTCGCGGATTAAGAAGCTCTCATCAACTATGACGTCTGACTCAATAAAGGAGAGATACTTAACGCCAATATCATATCCAAGTTTAAGAGCTATATTTCTAAGCCTAACCGGATTCCCCTTAGCCCTTACATGAATAATGCCCTTGTACCTCTCCCCATATCTATCTATCCATGAATTTACTAAGTCGTGAGCACCATCCTTCGAATAATTATCAATAAAGAGTAATATAATGTTGCTATATGGCTTTATATTTGCAAGGGATTCAAGCATTTTAGAGAAATTTTCTCCCAACTTACTGTGATAAAGAACAGCAACCAAAACATCCGAAATCTCCTCTTTCACATAGTAACGCAAAGTGGCTGCAAAATATTAACTTTTAAACATCAGCACTAAGTAATGAGGATTAAGAATATATGGTATTTTTATCAAAAACTTGTGTTGATTACGATGCCAAAGGTTACATTGATAGTTCTCAATCACAACTCACTAGACAAATTCGGGGAAGAAGCTTACAAGTACCTAGAAAGCATCATGAACACAGAGTATGATAACCTCGAAATCGTGATCGTGGATAATGGTTCAACCGATGGCAGCATAGATGAAATAGAGAGAAGATTTGAGAATCTAAATAATGTGAAAATTGTAAGGTCGCGTGCCAATTTGGGGTATGCGGGGGGAAATAACCTAGGCTTCAAACTATATGGTCGTGAATCAAAATACGTGGTTTTCATCAACAACGATGTTGAGGTCGAAAGCGACTGGTTAAAAAAGATTATTGAAGTTATGGAGAATGACCCAAAAATAGCTGCCGCCCAACCGAAAATACTCCAATTAAAAAGGAGGGAACTAATAGATTCTCTGGGGGGATTAATAGATAGACTCGGGAGAGCATACGACCTGTTTCACAACTTAGGAGACAAGAAAAACATAACAAAACCCTTTGAAGTATTCTATGCCAGAGGTGCAGCAATCATAATTCGCTCAGAAGTATTTGATAAGCTGGGAGGCTTTGATCCAGACTACTTCATCTATTATGAGGAAACAGACCTATGTTGGAGGATGAGACTCCTAGGATACCGTGTCATAACAGTCCCAACTTCTAAGATATATCATCTGGGAGGAGGGACAACCGGGGGGCCCACCCTAAAAACAATTTATCTCAGAAGAAGAAATCAACTAACCACCCTCTTAAAAAATTATTCTCTCAAAAATATTCTCAAATACGTACCGATTCTTTCCATATTATATGTTGGTTATGCGTTAAAGAGACTCATGATTAGGAAAGACATAGCCATGTTTAGAGCATATGTCTTAGCAATCTTATGGAATTTTAAAAATCTTAAGAAAGTAATCATTAAGCGCAAAGTAGTACAAAGCTCTAGAAGGGTTTCTGATGATGAAATAATGAGATATATGATGACTACTCAAAAATACGATATGATTTCAGCTGCAATGGTAAAAGAATATTAAACTTAGATTTTGCAAAATTATGCTGTCTTACGTCTGAAATTTTGAGCGATAAAGGAGTAAATTTCTCCAAGAAAAGACCTAAAGTCTTGATTTAGCACATATAATACCGCTCCATAAATCACGACTCCAGCGATTATCAAAGGAAGTAGATATAAGGCTGCCTCAATAGCTCTTGAAGGAAGCTCACCAATATTCATCCGGATAATATAAACGGAAACAGCCATTATCGTTGAAGCAGTCAAGTAATGAGCAATATTTCCTCGACTCAGGCGTAATGATGTGTATTTCCTCATCAGTTTCAGACCTATTACTGATTTTAAAATCGCAATCATTAGATTGATACTTGCAATCAGAATCATTAATTCAACAACTCCTAAGGAAAGTGACTTAACAACTACTAACATCGCTGCAAGGCATGTAATGTAAGCCGATTTTAAAATCAGATCTAGCCTATTTAAAAGGAACACCCTGCTCTTTAAATAATGTCTTACAGATAACGAATCTTCTACATCAAACTTATCAGTTCCATAAACAGCCGTAAACCCGAAATCTCCCAACGTTATCATAATACCTCCAAAAGCCAAGATACAGGAAGCTACCCAGACGAGCGAGTATGCTGGACGTAACACCCAGAGTATGTCCTTTGAAAGAAGGAAAAATCCAAAGAGTAGGGGGATCATGAACATCATAGTAAAATCAAATGCTTTATCTAAATCCCGCTGAGTACCACCAGAAATGAGCCGAGGACCGAGACCGGACATCAATGATGAAGAATAAAACACTAAAGCTGAAGCAGTTATTGCAGCCTGCCAATAACCAGCTATTTCTGCGTGACCCATGATCCATGCCATTAAAATTATATCCGTCGTAGCTATAACATTTGTAATAACTTGAACGGTACTTATTGATGCACCTTTCATCCATTTGATGATTAAGTCTTTTCCAATATTTTTCTCAAATAATGGTCTTGAACAATACATTAGCATACCTGCTTGTAAGAAATAAGCAATGGATAATGTGATGAGTGCTCCAACAAGCCTCATATTTAGAGCAATAACGATGCAAAAGCCTAACATTATTTTTGAGATTTCAAAGATTATCTTAGCGAGACCTAGATTCTGTGGAGCGTATCCAGATTGTATAGCATTTCCCAAAGTTAAAAATATGTAAGGTATGAGAACTATTATTCCAAGAATAATTACCCTCGCGTCATATCCTATTGTGATAGCATATTGTGAGGCTATTACAAAATACGTTATAAGTGAAATTGGCATTAGGGAAAGAAAAAGTGCTAAGGCCGGCCTTAATACCTTCTTACCACGGGCGGCATCTCTCGATATCCAAGAGCTGACTAAATAAAAGGGAACTAAGCCATAATTAATGAGGGATCCTATAAGTGCCCATATTCCGAATTCCTCCTCAGTAAGTCTTCTAGTAATGAATATGCTGAAAATGAAACCCGTTAAGTAACTAAGAATATTGGCTGCGAATGCTAATCCACCACTTAACCTAAGTTTAACCTTGCTCACATCAAATGCACCCTAACTGTACTGCGCTGTCTTCAAAGATTAATCAAACTCTAAGATTAAAAAACCCTTTCCATTGTTGTTAATTTTGGTTCCTTTAAACTTTTATACAATGTTATGAGTGTTAAATTGACATATAAAAGCAAAACTATAATATAGGCTTGGATTTTTCATTAACTGATATTTCATGCTAAAAGTTAGGAAAGCAGTTATAACTGCTGCCGGACTTGGGACTAGACTCTTACCAACGACAAAAGAAATTCCTAAAGAGATGCTTCCGATATTCATCACCGGTTCTCATGGTGAGAAATTTCTTAAACCTCTTGTTCAGGTGATTTTCGAACAACTTTACTCCATTAACATCAGAGAATACTTTTTCATAGTCGGTAGAGGGAAAAGGGCGATTGAGGATCATTTTACCCCTGATATAGGGTTTATTAATTTTTTAAGAGAACGTGGGAAAAACGAACACGCCAAGGAAATTGAGAAATTTTACAACATGATCCTGAACAGTATAATCGTTTTCTTAAATCAGCCTGAGCCTAAGGGTTTTGGTGATGCCGTTCTAAAAGCCAAGGGAATTGTAGATGAAACATTTTTAGTACATGCTGGAGATACTTACATAGCATCAAATAATTGTGAGCATCTTGATAGGCTTTTGGAGATTCATTTTAATTATGGAGCTTCTGCAACATTGTTAGTCATGGAAGTTAGCGATCCTAGACCTTATGGTGTAATTGGTGGAAAAGGAGTGGAAGAAGATGTTTGGATTGTCGAGAAGGTTGAGGAAAAACCTGAGAAACCTTGGTCTAACATAGCGATATTGCCAGTTTATATTTTCGAACCAGTAATCTTTGACTGCCTTTCAAGCATTACCCCCGGAAAAGGAGGAGAATTACAGCTTACGGATGGCATAGAATGCTTATTGCGAAGGGGTAAGAAAGTGATGGCCGTAAAACTTCCGAATCACATACCAAGACTTGACATTGGAACCCCTCAGACTTTTTGGGAAGCCCTAGAAATATCCTATAAACTTTCCAAAAACAAATAAGGAGCTTTGATACTGGGCAAAGTTTATCAGTTTGAAGTAATGATCTGCCCATAGACCCCTTCCGGAGGTTCTTGTAGAAATGATTGAAAAGATAGGTGTGATTGGACTGGGATATGTCGGTCTTCCGTTGGCATGCGCACTAGCTTCGAGAGGTTTCAAAGTATTTGGGTTGGATACCGATTTGGAGAAACTTAAGATGATTAAAAGCGGGATAAATCCAATTTATGAAGAGGGGTTAGGCGAGCTACTGCAAAGTGTATTAAAACATAATAAACTTACACTGACTTCTGATTACGGTGAGCTTGTAAGAATATGTGATGCATGTTTTGTATGCGTAGGTACGCCCCCAAATCCAGATGGCTCTGCAAACTTAAAACATGTTGAAGAAACAGCGATCATGCTCGCGGATTTTCTGCAGCATGAAACTAAGTATTTTCTTATAGTTATTAGAAGTACAATTCCCCCTGGAACTACTCTAAATATTATCAAGAAGATTATTGAGAAAAGGTCTGGGAAGAAGATGGAAGAATATGGCTTATGTTTTAACCCTGAGTTCTTACGTGAGGGCAAAGCTTTACAAGATATTCTTAATCCAGACAGGATTGTTATAGGTGCCGTTGATGAAAGGTCGGGAGAAACGTTGCTTGAAATATATAAGAAGTTTTACGAGGAGCTCATGCCACCAGTCATTCTTACAACACCTACGAATGCTGAACTCATAAAATATGCAAGCAATGTTTTCCTTGCAACAAAAATAAGTTTCATAAATATGATTTCACAGTTTTGTCAACACTTACCTGATGCAGATATAACAGTTGTTGCTGAGGGTATGGGAATGGATAAAAGAATTGGAAAAGAATTCTTAAACGCTGGGCTTGGATGGGGTGGATCATGTTTCCCAAAGGACGTCAAAGCCTTTCTAAGACTTGGTGAAATGCTTGGAATTAAAATGAAGCTTGTGGAAGCCGTTATAGAGATAAATGAGTTGCAAATAGAAAACGCTTTAAGACTTGCTGAAAACCTCTTAGGCGGATTTAATGAAAAAACAGCGTCAGTACTCGGTTTAGCATTTAAGCCGGGAACAGATGATGTTAGGGAATCTAGATCGATTAAGCTGATTGAAAAACTTGTAGAGCGAGGGGTGAGAGTTAAAGTTCATGACCCTAGAGCACTTGAAAATGCCCGCAAAGTCCTTGGGAATAAGGTTGAATATTGCTCAAGCATAGAAGAATGTCTACGGGGTTCCGATCTTTGCATACTCGCGACAGAGTGGCCCGAGTACAAGGAATTAGATCCCAGCACCTTACAAAAATTTATGAAATCACCAGCTCTCCTTGATTGTAGAAGGATTTATAACCCCAAGAAATTCAGGGAGATAAAGTTCGCGGCAATAGGTCTTGGACCAAGGTCTGTCCACAATAATAAGCTCTAAAACATGATTATATTCACGAAACCTTCTCGGCCATGAACCAATCAAGTAACAACCTCTAGAAGCTGCTCATATAAGGTTAGGTATTTCCTTTGTATAGTATCCCAATCATAATTGCCAATCAGTCTTTGATAGGCGTTTATGGTCAATGTTTTAGCAAGTTCAGCTTGCGTCAAGAGTCTCGTAACAGCTTCTTTAATTTCGCTTGGATCAGGATTAACGAGTAACGCGTCCTCGTTATCCCTAAGGACCTCGATATTTCCTCCGACCCTTGTCGCGACTATCGGCACCTTTAGGGCCATGGCCTCGAGCAGTACCGTGCTGACCCCCTCCTCCCTCGATGGTAGGACGACCACATCAGAACCTGCCAGTATTTTCAATGCCTTAGCCCGCGGTAGTGGGCCGAGGAATTTTAGGAGGCCCTTCTGCGCGGCTCTTTCTACGAGCGGTCTCATCGGGCCATCGCCCGCTATGACTATTCCCCTTAACCCCATCAATGCTGCCTTGACGAGTATGTCGATGCCCTTCTCCTTTGATAATCTCCCTAGGTAGGTTATCTGGGGCTCCGAGACCCTCTCGGCCTCGCTTGGCAACTCGGATAAATCGATCGCATTCGGGATATGTACTGCCTCGATCCCTAGGCTGCGATAATATCTCACGGCCTCTAGGCTGACCGCGGTCACAGCATCTATGCCCCTCAAAATCCATCTCTCGAATAGCTCAACCATGGAGCCCAGCATGCCGCCGTATAGCAATTTGATCTGCCTCGAGTAGATCCCATGGAGCGTCAGCACCTTCACACGGGCTTTTGCAAACCTGACGGCGGGTGCCGATGGTAGATTATGGCCGTGTACTATGTCGAATCTATCTCCCGGAGATTTTAATGCGGCGAGCACACCATAGCCGGGGTTTGCCAATCCCTTCCTCAACCTCACACCAAGCGTCTCGATGGAGATAAGCTCCACATCGTGGCCAGCCTCCCTCAGCCCCCGAGCAAGCCGCCTGACATGCTGGGCTATTCCCCCGACACCGGACACTCTCGGAGACAGAAGCAGAATCCTCAAATCCTCAAATAAATCGCCTATACATGAAAATAAACCATTTGGTCAGTGCGCTCTAATTTGTCTCAGGAGAAACGCATTCATAACTTCTCGCCTAGTATGTCGCAGAATCTCGGCCAGCTGATGCCGTAGAGCTGGGGGTTCAGCCTCGGAATCAGCGCTGACGTGACCGCCTGAACGCATAGGTCTATTCTACTCACGTGATCCCGCGTCAGGTATCCGACAGCTCCGCACTTACGCCCGATCTCCCTTATCCCCGAAACCTCCTCCATTACTTCCTCGACCTCTCTCGCCTGGCCGCTCAATATCTTCCTCGTAACGACCTCCGGGAGCTCAAGCGTCATGCTGAACCCGAGCGTAACTTTCTCCTCAACATCGATTATCGCGCATACGTGCTGGTCGACGTATCCTGTGATGCTATGCGGGACCTTGATTAATCCTGCCTCTATGCCGATCCCGAGATCAGCGTTCGCATTCCTCAGAGCCTCCAGCGACCTGATGAGCGCGCCCCTTAGAGTTTCCTCGAAACCGATGGGCTGAGGCGGGACCTTGACCGCGACCGGGATTATCTCTGCACCCCCGAAGAATTTACCAAAGCATATTCTCACCGCCTCGACCTTAACCTCGTTCATCGAACCTACTCCAACCCTCATGGTCCAGTGCACGTTAAACATGGCCATAATTATGTATCGCCCTCAACGATCAGCCTCCGCAACCCCTCTTCAAGACTTATCTTCGGGTTCCATCCCAGCAGCCTCTTAGCTAGGGATATATCGGCGTAACTACCCCTCACATCGCCGGGCCTCGGCGGTACATGGATAGGTTCAACATTCAAGCCATATAACCTGATCATCATGCGGGCGAGCTCGATTATCTTGAACGGTCTACCAGACCCAACGTTGAGCACGGCAGTCTCATTGAGAGGCGTATCGAGCGACCTGATGAATGCTTCGACCACGTCATCTACGTGGATGAAGTCTCTCGTCTGTTCTCCGTCGCCGAATATTATTGGCGGATCGCCTTGGCTCAGCCTCTCCATGAACTTCGTTATGACCCCGGCGTATTCGGGATTTTGGCCGGGTCCATAAACGTTGAAGATCCTGAGTATCACGGGCTTTTCCCGTCCAATGAATTCTGAGGTAACATACCGCTCGCCCATCAGCTTCGAGAGGCCATAAGGCGAGAGGGGGCTTGTTGGATGATCTTCAGCTATTGGGAGCCTGATCGGATTGCCATAGACCGCCGCGCTGCTCGCATAGATGAGTCTTCCTGAACCAACGTTGCTTGCTGCCCTCACAATGTTTCTAGTACCTTCTGCGTTAACCTCCATGTAGAGTTCCGGCATCCTGATACTCTCCTCAACGCTGATCAGCGCGGCTAGGTGGATCACGGCATCTGGCTTAACCTCATGCAGAACTTCATGCACCGTAGCCCAATCCCTAACATCTGCCTTATGGAGACTCATCCCAGAATTCTCGAGTATCTTGGCCCTCTTGAGAGATCCCCTGCTCAAGTCATCCAGTCCATGAACCTCCATCCCGAGATCGAGCAGCCTTAGGCAGAGGTGCGAGCCTATGAACCCGGTAGCACCCGTCACCAGAACCCTCAAATCAAAAGAACATCTTTCCAAGGAGAGATATAAGTTCCTAAACTCCTTTTTAAGTCTCTACACATTCTGTCTTGTTGCTCTCGTCACTTCGGCGCAGAGCGGCTCTAGAAAGACTTAGGAGAAACTTCTATGCGATAATTGTGAGGGTTTAAAGAGGCTTCAGCAGTCCCGAAATAGGTGCGGGCCCGGCGGGATTCGAACCCGCGACCCCCGGGTATCTTCTAGAATTGTTAAAAGCCCGGTGCTCTATCCTGGCTGAGCTACGGGCCCGCCGGTGCTACCTTATTTTAGAGGTTGCATATATGGATTTAGGCTCGATCACCGATTTCTTTTCCTTTATGAATGACAGAAGGTGTTATGCTGTCGTTAAAATTTTGTGAATTCGAGTGTATCGTTGCTAGAAAGCTTGATCTGTATAAGGTTCTGGGAGACATCGCGCCTTCAGCTCAAGTTCGGAGACATTCATTTAGAAGAGAGTCCTCCGTTTGTTAACGTTAAAACAGCTAAGAACGGAATAGTCAGGAAGGTTTACTTGACGAAAGAATGCGTATACGAAGCAATGAATGGTGTACTTGAGGAATATGGTGCAAAGGTTATCAAGAAAAAGATAACCAAAGGACTGATTAAAGTGGAAGTCTCAATTGAGAAATGGTTACATGACGTAACCTTCAGGAAACTTAGCCCTTATAGAGTGGAAGAGAAGCTACACGTAAAACACATAGTCCAGTTATAAGATCAAATACATTAAATCAGGAGACTTTAGGCTTAAGATTACTAGCAAATGGTGGCTGATTATAAGCCTGACTATACGGATGGAAAGGAGACATAATGAGCATAAGCATAAAGGAAATAAAAAAGTAGAAGCTGATACAGTCTGCACTGATCAGCTAGATTAGGTGTTCAAGTGGTTTAAAACATTCCCAGCATAGGTCTTAGTTTTAAGTCTCCTATGTAGATGTAGACGGCAATAATCTTATATATGTTTTTAAGGACATAAAGATTAACAAATGATGTCTAAGATAAGTAGACGGGGGTTTCTCGGGACCGTTTCAGCATTAGTTGGGTTGTTAGCGTTGTCAGCAGCCCCAGCCGTTAAGGAAGGTAAGCGTTACGCGATGTTAATAGACGTTGATAAGTGTTATGGTTGTATGGCCTGTGTGGTAGCTTGCGCAGCAGAGAACAATGTCCCGCTTGGGAGCTTTAGGACATGGGTTGAACATCTAGTCAAGCCTGAAGGGATGAGAATCTTTATTCCTAAGCAGTGTAACCACTGCGATGACCCACCCTGTGTTCCACCTTGTCCGACAGGTGCTACATACAAAACACCTGATGGTCTCGTACTAGTTAACGGTGAGCTCTGCATAGGTTGCGGGGTCTGTGTAAAGGCTTGCCCCTATGGAGCACGATACATCAATCTAGTGAAAGGTGTCGCAGATAAGTGTACATTCTGCGACCACAGGCTTAAGGCTGGGTTGCTTCCAGCCTGCGTCGAAGCCTGTCCAACCAGCGCTCGAATATTCGGCCCCCTACACGAGGTCAATGAACTCTCCAAGACGATCAATAGCAGGCCAGTGCAAGTGCTGAAGCCACAGACGGGGGCTAGGCCTCAGATATACTATATCTCCCTTCCCGATGAGGTGAACAGATAATGCTCGGATATTACTTCCCCAACGAGTTTGCTGAGCCTCTCCTCTGGCACCCTGTACTCTTTGCCTACTCACTGCTTGTCTCTGGAGCAGACCTCCTTATACTCGTTGCCCTTGCGTATCTTTCGGGAAGTTTAAGGAAGGCCATTCCATTGATGACGATGCTTGGCATAGGATTTTTCGCTGTATTGCTGGCAGGACCTCTAGCGGATCTCAGATCACCGCATAGGGCTCCTCTACTATTTATACTACCCCACATAGTCCCTACAGCCGCTAATCCGGGGATCTCGCTAATTGCCTTCCAGTTTATCATATGGCTCATTGCGCTGACATTATCAATTATATTTGCCTTACTTACCTTCTCCTATTATTCTTACCAGGCATCTCTGATGTCTGCAGGCTTTAGGAAAAAGTTTTACCAAATATTCTCCTTTGGGATAACGACTGCTGAGAAATACGGAGCCGTAGAGAAGGTAGCTAAGGTTGTCGCAGTTCTCATGCTCCCCTTCTTGACTCTCTGGGGTATCTATCCAGCCTCTCTATTCATTATGCAGACATGGAACCCTGTTTGGAGAAGCTGGGCCCTCCTACCTGTCGCATACTTCACTGACACGTTTGTAGTTGCCACGGCCTTGTTCATGCTATTTTACTTTTGCTGGAGATACAAGGCGCTAGAGCGTGACGTTGTTATTCCCGTGCTCAAGATACATGCAGCTGGCTCGTTATCTCTTGCGGCTTTAACAGGTCTACAAATGGCCATTTGGTGGTTCTGGTCTCCCTCAACCGCTGAGATGGTTGCACCACTCATACCGCTAATGTACTTAGTCGTAGCTCTCCTGCTCCTCTCTTTCTCCCTCTCACTTATTGCGATGAGATGCCCTGCGATAATGCTGGCTGTCTCCTTGGTGGCTATGGCAGGCACTTTCACCAACAAGTGGAACATAATAATCAACGCCCAGCTAGTCTCTAAGACAGGGCTTGCATTCCTTGAGGCGGAGCTGGGAGGTTTATGGCCCCTAGAAACTGTCGCACCTATCGCGTTGGGTGTAGCGGTCTTCATATTTCTCTCTATGCTCTTCCCACTGGAGGTAAGAAAAAGTGGTAAGTAGAAGAGCAATAATTAAGGGGGCTGTTGGCATTGCCTCACTGGGTGTCTTCCTCGCAGGATACTGGAGTGTGGTTGACAGGATAATCAGACCTACGACAACCCTCTACGGCCCCGACAGGATAACCGGACCTGGTGTAAGATACGTCTACTCATCCTGCCTGGGTTGTAATGTTAGGTGTGGAATCAGGGTTAGGGTAGTCTCATACGATGGAGTAGAGGTTGTTGAAAGGATAGAAGGTAATCCATACCATCCATACAACCGATACGTCACATCAAACCACCAGATGCATCGTTATAATCCACTCGACTACAAGACGTCCGCCCGCCAGTCACTCCAAGTAAGCTCAACATTATGTCCACGCGGGCAGGACGGCATACATTACCTCTACGATCCCTATAGAATCATCAAGCCATTAAAGAGGGCTGGGCCGAGAGGCAGCGGGAAATGGAAGGAGATAAGCTGGGAGCAGCTCATCAAAGAAGTTGTGGAGGGAGGAGTCATCGAGGAAACGGGAGAGCACCTCCCCGGCTTAAAAGAGATATTCGTATATGGCAGGCTAAGAGATGCAGGCTTCGAAAAACCTGGAGAAATACTATCGGCCATGAAGAAGGATGTTGACGAGCTTCTAGCTAAAGCGGCGGATAAAAAAGTGACAGATGAAGATTTTGAGGTCCTACTCAAAGACTTCAAGGAAAAGTGGAGCAAGATACTAGGTGAGAAGGGGCTTAAGCTCGAGGACGTTCTAGTGGACCCTGATAACCCTGACCTAGGTACAAAGGCCAACCAACTCGTCTACATACGTGGAAGAGGACAAGATAACGCAGACGTCTTCACAAGTCGTTTCATCGCAGCTTTCGGTAGCGTAAATTGGCTCCGCCACACCTCCGCATGCCAGCTTTCATTCTATACCGGGAACTACCTCTGGTCAGGATATTACGACATAAACCCAGATGCATTGAATGCGAAGGTCATTATTATGGCTGGAGCAGCCATGGGTAGGGTGCATCCAGGAGCTACTGGGCAGGGTGTCCTAATCGAGAAAGCTGCAGAAAACGGCTTAAAGATATACTATGTTAACCCATTATCACCGAGGACTACAGGTGGCGGAAACATCGTCTGGGTCCCAGTAAAGCCTGGAACTGATGCGGCCCTGGCAATGGCCATCGCGCAGATAATGATCAGGAATAACTGGTTTAACCGTGACTTTCTCAGGAGGCCGGGTAAAGCAGCTGCGGAGAAGATAGGCTACCCATACCACAGCAACGCTACATGGCTTGTCGTGATGGAGGAGGATCATAAGCTCTACGGTAGTTACCTGACTGATGCGATGGTCGGGCTTGGGACCGAGAACAAGCCACTCGTATACGCTGGAGAAGGCTTCGCAGTAAACGATATCGTTGAAGAAGCAGAGCTAGAGTTCTCGGGCAAGGCACGGCTTACGACGGGTGAGGAAGTTACTGTTAAGACAGCCTTCACAATCTACAAGGAGACAGTGTTCAGCAAAAGCATTGAAGAGTGGGCCACCATCTGTGGAGTAAAGCCTGAAATAATTCAGCAGATGGCGGAAGACTTTTGGGAGGCAGCTCCACGCGCAGCTACATATATACACAGAGGAGTAGCAATGCACCCCAACGGCGAGTACACAGTCTGGGCCCTACGAAGCCTTGATATCCTTATCGGAAACTTCCACAGAGCAGGCGGTCTTCTTGCAAGACCTTCAACAACCAGTTACAACGTTTACCTCTACAATTGCGGTGCCAGCGGGTTCGATGAACCACCATGCTGGGGGCCAGCGATAGATAGGCACAAGGCAGAGTACGAGAAGACAATAATGTACTACAGAAAAGTGAAGAAGGGCGAGGACCCGTACCCTGCTAAGCGTCCATGGTACCCGCTTACACCAGAGGAGAGCTACACAGAGCTTTTCGCTGGAATAGACCTTGCCTATCCCTACCCAATTAAGGCGCTCATTCTATACTTCGCTAACCCTGTCCTTTCTGTTAATGGAGGAACAAGGTTCACTGAAGTCTTGAAGGATACACGTAAGCTACCCCTTTTCATCGGCATAACCACAACAATAAACGAAACATACTTATACGCAGACTACCTAGTCCCCGACACAACATATCTCGAAACAGGTACAAATGGAGTCCAGTTCTTGTATAGTTCCGGTATGGGAAGGTTACTGGCCGAGTCATGGAGGACTTCCGCAATAATGCCCTTGACACAAAGGATAGGTGACGCACCCGACGGCAAGCCACGGTATGCCTCAATGTGGGAGTTCTTCATCGACATTGGTAAAGCCCTCAAAGCACCTGGATACGGAGATAAAGCAATCCCCGGTGTGAAAGGTAAGAAGTATGAAGGTCAGTGGTTCCCACTCCATAGCTTCTGGGACTACATCATGAGGGTTTATGCAAATGGCGGTGTAGATGCTATGGATAAGGGGATTGTGCCAAAGGAGATTCCAGAAGATGACTTGAGATTCGTTGAGGAAAACTACCCAATAGCACGATTCAAAAACGTGATAACAGTAGACGAATGGCGTGCTGCAGCGTACTGTCTAGCCCGAGGAGGCGTCTTCACGAAATATGAGGAATCCTTCGATGAAAAAGGGTTCTCTAAACGCAAGATCCCTGGAACAGGCATCCTTCTGCTCTGGAACGAAAAACTAGCTAAAACACCCAACAGCATAACAGGTAAGAAGTTCTGGGGAGGCCCAGCCTATTTCGAGCCCGCGACCTACGCTTCCATAGGAAAAGGCAGAGGACTTGGCTTCGCTGGCACTCCACTCCGAGAACTCTACCCACCCAAAGACTACCCATACATACTCGTCTTCGAATCAGGTCCACTCTACACAAAACATCGAAGCTCTAACTACTACTTCATAAAGACAATCTTACCTGAAAACTTTGCCCTCATAAACAAGGCTGATGCAGAGGTACTAGGCATAAAAACAGGCGATGTCGTGCTAATCGAGAGTCCTGTGGGCTCAGTAGAGGTTCCAGTAGTTGTGACACCTGCTGTGGCGAGCGGCGTCATCGCAATACCTTATGGTATGGGTAGATGGGCAGAGACACTAGTTGTTAAGCCAGGCTACTTAAGCTTGAAGAGGAATGGCGAGGTCATAGCAGCACTACCTGAGGAGGTCGAGATACCTGAGACAGCGGTCAACCCAGTCAAGCATCTGCCAGACATAGTCAAGAAAACGCTCTTTACGAACAGGCCCGCCGACTACTTTGAGAAGGGTCTGGAGATTGATACTTGGAGATTTAATGGCGTCTCATCAAACCCCATCCAGCTTATGGATGAATCGCTGGAAGGATGGCCCGCTCAATCATGGATAGGCGCAGGCCAAGTATACTACAGCACCCCAGTCCGAATAACGAAGACGGGGAAAACTAAAAAGCTGATACCACACCAGATTGTCTGGTGAGCCATTGGTTGAGCTCAATTCTTTCGAGAGAGCAAACCTTTACGTAGCTCTGCACGTATACTTCAGCTGGCTTGCGGATAGTGTCGGAGAACCGCCAGTAGAAGTCCTCAACTTCTTTGAAAGTCTCGGGGTTGAGCTACCGCGAAGAGTCTCGAGGGAGACGGTTGAGTATATCAAGCGTTATAGGGCTGGGATCTTTAGGACGGACCTAAACTTGGTAGCACGCGAATTCCTCAAAGACCACTTAACAGCCTTGTACAGAGCAGCTGGATACGTCTTGACAGAACCTGCCGACAGCCTACTTGCTATGACGGCGTTCGCAGCACGCCTCGCAATAAATGCATTTATATCACACATCAAGGGCGATAAAAGCGCTGAAAAGTTTGAACGGCAGCTCCACCGATTCATAAAAACACACCTCATACCAGCCCTCGAACATGTGAAGCCCCCTGAAAAAATATTTTCAAATGTTGTTGAGGAGTTAACACAGATTATCAAGGATGATGCAAAGCTTCTCGCCGCACGGCTCAGCCGTCAAACATCTCTCTGAAGTCTGAGATACTCCTAGCCATATTACCACATTGTTATGCTCTATCATGAACTGAGAAGAGGAGTTAGCCGTCCTATGTTTCTCTCAAACATAATGCCAGTATTTTTATGACGATTTCCAAGAAAATGCTTCAAGTGGGTTTAGGAGGGTTACTTTGACTATTTCTCCAGCCGATAACTTTACTCCTGGAGGTATTAGGATGAACCCTCCTGCTTTTGATAGTATTGTGATAAGCGTTGACCCTCCAAGTCTCCTCAAGTGTGGTGTTGCGTTCAAACCATCGTTACACCATTCTAGACTAACCGTTCTAAACGTGTATGATTCAGGTCTAGCTTCCACAGATGTAGTCAACTTAGCTAGGACTTTAGGTAGAAGCTCAACCCCATCATAATATGTTTTCGAGATTATCGGTACAATTATATTGTATATACATGACGCTGCTGAGCCAATGTGTCCTGGTACAATGAATACTGGTTTACCATTCACCTTACATACACCTGAAACCTTCCCAGGGCTTAATGTTGTTCCATGGAATATTACTTCACCTATCTTCTCTACACCCATGCCTGTATAGTCTTTCATACCTCTAGATGCTCCGCCAATCAACGTTAGAGCATCATAGTAGTCGATATTCTTTGAGATGAGTTCGGCTATCTCTTCTGGATCGTCTCTAAATATTCCAAGGGATACTGTTTTACAGCCTATCAGCCGGAGTGTAGATGATAGTAGAAAGGAGTAATTGTCTGGGTATGGTATTCCTTTCTCAAATCTTTCTAGATGCTCATCACCTACCGATGCTATCCCAATGATCGGCTCTCTATACACTTTAACCCTAGTTAAGCCGATCTCCAGCAATAGGACTTGATCTTGAGGTCTAATGACTGAGCCTCTAGAGATTAAAACTTCACTCTTCTTAACATCCTCCCCCCTCAATACAACATCCTCGTACAGTTCAGCCTCTTTCTTAACTAGCACGTAGTCTCCCTGCCTTGACGTAAACTCTTCTCTAATAACTGCATCGGCGCCTTCGGGTAGAGGAGAATTAGCTGAAAGATACGCTGCTGTTCCCTTCTCAACTCTTAAACCTACTTCTTCACCATCTTTAAGAACCAAGCCTATTACCCGAAGCTTGATAGGGTTAGACGCAGTTGCACCTTTTGTATCTTCGTGTCTCACAGCGTAGCCATCATAGAATGCTATGTTCTTTCTAGGTATATCGAACGGTGCATGCACATCTTCTGCTACCCTTCTTCCAAGAGCCTCGGAGACATGGACAAGCTCATATGCTGCTTTCTGTGGAAAAGCTTGGAGAGCAGACTTCAAGACTTCATCATAGGGTTTAGCTTTAAATTTATATTCTAAAGGCATGTAGAAAAACCAGACCATCTTAGAAATAAATATTATGTGCCTCATCCCACAATCAAAGACAAAGCTTATGACAACAATTCACCGACGAATATTTCATGAAAAGTTAATTACTATGATTAACATTGTTGATGGTAGAAAATCATGGTGAAGATTACATTCGAAGTTCCTGAGACGTCTCTAGTTATTCTAAGAGAGAAAGCTAAGGCAGAAGGTAAATTTCTAGAAGAACTGTTTAAAAAGAAAGATTATGTCCAAGCATCTGAAAAACTCTGCCACTCAGATAGTCTAGGCAATAGCAGCTGAGAGAGGACTCGAATTAAGACATTATGATGAATTGTATAGCTTATCTCAAAGTTGTAGAGGAGACTGGTGGTCTAGATATTAGAAGGCTTTAACAGTCTGCTGGGATGCTGCACCAGAACTTCTATGAAAATTGGCTCCCACCAGAAAATGAAATTCGAGAAAACCGAGTAAGGCTCTCAAGATATTCGACGCGGTGCAGCCAAAGGAAATCATTGAGAACTCTTAATTGCGCGATACATCATTATCGCAGCTACGATGAAAATGAGGCATGATACTATCATTTTGCCCAAAATTCCCAGTTTTAAACATGTTTTAGGGTTTCACCAGGAAATCACCGTGCTTCTTTGATTATTCTTGAAATTTTCAGGACAAGCTCGTCCAGAAGCTTGATGAACTCTGCCTCATCCTTCATGACGCTAAACTTTCTCTCATGTATCGTTTTCATTATTTCCCTCAAACTTTCGTCGGCCTTTCCCATCTTATCCATTAAGGCTATCAACTTCTCTGCGGCATCTATCAGTCTGAGAGGCCCGTAGATTGGCGGCTCCTCCACGCAACCTCTTGCGCTAACTATGAGGAAAGTCAGGAGCTTGAAGTGCTCATCCTCTATAATGCTTTCCGTAACCATCTACATAAACCACCTCGCTAAGGGGCCTCCTCTCGGGAGGGCTGGGCCATTTTTCAGGGTAACCTAGGCTTATCATCAAGACAGGCTCAAAATTATCTGGAAGCCCGAGGATTTCCTTCAAGGCCAGCTTGCTAAAAGAGGCTATCGGGCATGAACCTATGCCGAGACTGTACGCCATGAGCATCATGTTCTGTGCAGCCATGGATACATCCATGAGCGATAATGTATAGCCAAGCTTTCCAGCCCTTTCGTATCTATTCCTGTCTACGCACGCGACGACCAACGCGTCAGGGTTGCCGAATAGACCCGGAGATACGAGCTTTATCTTCCTTATCAATTCGGGCTCTCTCACGAGAACGAACTGCCATGGCTGTATGTTGCTCCCGCTCGGAGCCCATATACCTGCCTCCATTATGAGCTTCAGGTGCTCGTCCGGAATCTTCTTCTCCAAGAAACTCCTTACGGACCTTCTTCCTTTTATTATATTTAAAAGCTCCCCCGGCTCCATACAGCCAAAACTTTCGTACTCAGATAAATTCGTTGCTACCCCGAGTATAGAAAAACTTTAAGAATTGCTTTTAGAGTCTCTTTTTTGCCAAGACAGATGAAGCCCTGGTAGTATAGTCCGGTCTAGTATCGGCGGCTGTCGCCCGCCGGACCCGGGTTCAAATCCCGGCCATGGGGAGGGTTGAAACCCTGCCCGCCGAAGGGCGCCAAGATTTTTGAACCCGGGTAAATTACACTAATCCATACCCACAAATTTTAGAGATGAATGTCTCCCTTCATTTGTGTAATCGTCTTTAATGCCGCACATCGGCGCGTACGTGTCGGTGAAGAAGAGTGTGTACATTAAACTTCGTGACTGTATGCGATTGACGCCTATGAGAATGGAGGAAATAAAGAGACGAGGAAGGCGCGGCTAGCCAAACTTCCTAGCATATATGCCTTCTAGCTCGGACTCCTCTTCCAAAACCTTCTTAATCAAGTTGTTGAGCCTTGCAGCCTCTATCCGTATAACGGTTGACGGTCTAGTGGGTATGTAATAATCCTCTTGCTTAGTCAGCCATCCCCTTTCAAGAAGTCTTGAAAGAATCGTATCCAACTCTGTCACGCTAATGTTGAGTGCTTTTGAGAGTTCTGCAGAACTGGCGCCCCCTAACGTCAGCAGAGTAAAGTATGCCCGCACGTCTTCCGAAGGTACGCCGAGCTCGGAGAAGCGCTGGTACAGTACCTCACTAACCTTCTCCCGCCTCTCAGCCTTCTTTTGTGCATCCTTTAATACAACATTTATAGCGTCTCCGCACTCGGTTACTCTCAGCTTTCCGGCCTTCACAGCATCGTTCAAGAGATCCAGCCCTTTCTTAGACCTGATTATTGCCATGCTCCAGTTTGTATCTACGACACCAGCATTGCCGACAGATATGTCTGCTAACCTTCCCGTGAAATCATCACAGGAAGAACAAGATGACCAAGAATATTTGGCAAGATCCTTTACCGGTAGCTCTACCTGCCTTCCGTCCTTGGTATATACCATGAACTTGCCCTTTGAGATATCAAACTTCTTTACCTCGGATGGATCGATGTTTAGTTTCTTTTTAACGGTTTCTAAGATGAGCCCTTCGTAAGAGAAGTTCCTATGACAGAACAGAGCTATTATAAGCTCTATCTTTCCATTCTCAACAGGAATGATAGGATCCGTTTGCAACTTCCTTGCAGCTTTGACTTGGCATGGAAGTCCTACGACGGCAACCTTCTTAACAGTCGGATCGTTGATTACCAAACGATAAGCCAGCATTATTGGAGACATAACGTATTTTGAACCCGCCGCCTTCTTTATTTCCTCAGGAGTTCTGGCGAGTAGCGGCCTCGGCATCCAATCCTTATCTGCAACTGTCACGATAGCACCATCTATCATTCCGGTCTCCAAAGCATGAATCAACAAAGTGGTTACTAAACCACCATTTTGCGCTATTGAAAGTATATTTTTGTCTGTACTCTGTGCAAATACACATTTTTCATAATAACCCAAAGCTCCTTCCTTGTTTGTGCCAGGGAATACCTTTTCCTCAATTTTCTTCACAGGCGTGTATGTTTGAGGGCAATGGTTGTAACAGTTTCCACATTCAGAACAATAATCTACAAGCCTCGGAACTTTTCCATCCAGTCCTATCCTAGGACATACGCCTGCACAGGTGCCACAATAGCAGCAAAGTTGCTTTTCAATTACCCATTTATTTAAAAGCTCAAAGCTCGGAGTGTAGTTTAAGACGGCGCTTAACTTTACTGCTGTTGTCATTCCAATGAGAGTTGGAAGTTCCCCTCTATTTAAATTATATGTTTATGCGCTTCCTGAGCTCGTCAACAGCATCTTTCAAATCCTTCAAGCTTTTAACAAAATCCTCGGAGATTATGTGATACTCTAATCCACCCCAATCATCCGAGGTTTTGATCTGCTCTGAAGTTACGGTATCCGCTTTTTCCACATCTTTAGCTGTCTCTGTATCTTTTACCGAACTCTTTGTCGCCTCCACGATTTCTCTAGCCTCATCCGTGCTTCCTTTAAAGCTAAGCTCCCCATCACTTTTTATTGTTTGGGGTAAAGAAGGCTCAAGTTTCGGATCAGCCCTTGTCGGTTGGGGTATTTGTGTAACTTGCATTGCAATCTTGTCCCCTTCTCCACGTGTAGTACGGTGAAAATTGTCGTGAGGGATTGAGTACTCGGCTTGGCTGAATGCGTATCGTGTCTGGACATTTCTTGGAGGATTGGTTGCCGCTTTGGATTTGAGCTTTACGTAAAGCAAGGCCACACATATGTAAAATATCGCTAAGAAGAGAAAGAGTGTAAGCATTAATCCAGTATCAGATAAATTCTGCATTTAACCCACCTTCACAAGGCCGCCTAATCCTTCTATATTAAACATCGCGCGGAATAGCGACTCAACGGATAATGATACTGCCAAGAATGAGGCTGCTGAGATAATCATAAGCAGACCAAGGTACATGAGGAGCGTAAATCGCGACTCACCTTCGACGAAGTATACAGCGAGGCTACTGCCGATAGTAACGGCAAGCACCACAGAAAAGAAGTATATGTTAACTGTAAGTTCGGGTGGGACTTGTATTATGGAAATGTACGGTGAGACCATTTGCATTAGATTCCTAAATATTCCAGTGAGGGCCTTGATTAGTGCTAGAACACTACATAACGTTGCCTGCAGTGGTATGAGGATGCCTTTCAAGTTGCCAGCGACTTGGGCACGCTTGTTCCTTCTTATCAGTACGGAGTTCGTGTAATCACCTAAAACCTTGCCGTAGACACTCGCCTTGGCACCAGACCTTATACACTCGCCCAATACGGAAGAACATGAAGCTATGGTCTTGCTGCCGCTTTCAACACCAAAAAGGTATAGGCATATGCCAGCATCGAACCCAGCCTTAAGCCTATTCATCAACCTCTTTATGAGCTTCGTAAGCCTGCCATAATCGTTAAGCAATACTGGCTTTAAAGCTAGCTTAATGGAGCTGGTCACTGATAAAGAGTCGGCAAGGGCTTTAACGAAGGATAAGAATGCCGCCTCCATCTCTTTTACCCGTGATACGGCCTTCCTGCCCAATAGCCCGATGATGATAGGAGCTACAGAACCAAGGAAGAAAGGTAATGGGACAGGATATAGGTAAGATATTGAATCGGTTAGGTCAAAATAAATAGGAATCACACCGACTATGATAGTCGTCAAGATGCTTCCGATAAGTGTTGGTATTATCAGTCTCTCAAATTTTGCTATGTCGCCCGGTCTCTCTTTTAGAGAGTGGAGAACCGGAAATTTTATCGCACTCCTATAGATTAAGAATACTGTACAGGCTAGTGTTGCCACCATCATGACGGCAGAGGTTATTAGAATTTGCTCAGGCTGTATACCACCGTATATCATTGAAGTCAATAACATCGAGACTGTTAGGAATGCGAAAGAGGTCAAAAGTGCGGAATAGGCCTCGGAAAACCTTTTGAGCCTATCCATGCACCTATCAAATTCTGCCTCAGAGGTTGACATAAATCTCTCAAATTCTATCTTTGCAAAGTCCGAAATGTTAGCTCCCACTTTGATAGTTTGCCCCATCCTGAATAGTGTGCTTTTGACCCTTTTATCCCTCACATCTTCCAGCATAGTGGAATAAGCATCATGGAGCCCGTAAGACCATTTTTCCGTTAACGACTTTATCTTTTGGAATATTGTGGATAAAGGGCCGATCACATTTATTGCGGATGCCATCCTACTAATGATTACCTTGACGTTTATGTTGGACATGGAAAGGCAAGTCAGTAGGAGTAACATCATCGTGTAAAATTCGCTCAAGTCGCCGGCTTTGTGAAGACCGCCCCTGATGGACCTATGAAATTTTGTCACTATTTCCAAATATCTTCACCTCTTAAAACCATCTTTAACGCCTCCTCTACCCCAACCTTCCATGCAACTTTTATTGCCTTCCAAACATCGAAGTAATCCAAAACACCCTTTTCCACTAAACTCTCAAGAAAGATCGCCCTATTTTCGAGCTCTTTGTAGATTTCCCTGACCCTTCTTCTAGGTATGCCGCGCATTATGGCGATCTTATTCTCTAAGAGGTGGCTGCTCCCTTCGCCCCTAAAGATAAAGGTGTCACTTACTGGATCCCAACTAAACAGTTCTATGAAGTCAAACCGGTCTTCGACGGAATCGTAACCAACTATTTCGTTAATACTCAAAACCCTTCTTTCGAGCGTACCGGTGGACGGGAGCCTAACAGCGCTCTGTATCACAGCACAGTTTAATATATCTATGTAGCTCTTCGGTATGTCTATCGGCGCACCGGTGAGGCGTTGTATCAGTTTTTGCACAGAACCGGCGTGGAACGTCGTTATGACTGGCGCTCCTACTTGCATCGCTTGGAAAGCCACGTATGCCTCCTTACCCCTTATTTCCCCAACTATTATATAGTTTGGTCTCTGTCTCAAAGATGCCTTCAATAGGTCGAACAACTCTATGCTGCTTTCCGCATCCTCTCCTTGCTTTGTTACCTCACGAACCCAGTTATCATGCGGAACGATTATTTCAGGCGTATCTTCTATTGATATTATTTTGGCCTCAGGTCTTATGAACACGCACGTGGCCCTCAAAAGCGTGGTTTTGCCCGAGGCCGTCTCGCCGCAGAACCAAACGCTCATCCCACTCTCTAGCATGAGCCATAAGTAGGCCGACGCTATTGCGTCTATTGTACGCCACTTTATGAGTTGGGTAATGCTTATCGGTATATCAGCAAACTTCCTTATGGTGAAGTTCGATCCTCGCATGCTGATATCGCTACCAAAGACTATGTTTATTCTGGAACCATCTGGTAATGAACCATCAACTATCGGTCTTCTATAGGTAACGGGTCTCATGGCCCTTTCTGATAGGGAGATGACAAACTCATCCAGTTGATCTTCGCTTTCGAAAACTACGCTCGTCTCACAACTACCGAATATTTTATGTTCTATGAATATGGGTCCTACACCATCGCACGATATATCCTCGATGTACGGATCTCTTATGAATGGCTCGATTAATCCTAACTTTACCTTATGAAGGATCAACTGATATCTGAGGGCCGAAAATGTTTCTTCATTCATTCTTATCTTTACCGGAATGCCAGATTTTTTCAAGACCTTATAGTTCCATGTTTGGAGGCTCTGGTCTATAATCACTAGGGAGTTAAGTTTTGACAATAGAATCTTTTCTTTTTCAGACTCGCTGTCCCCAACCTCCTCGTCACCTATCAATGCCGCAAGGGCTTTATCGATTTCTCTTAACAATTCGTTAAACTCTTTCGGTACATTTGGTTCGACTACTTGATAATAGAATCTCTCACCTTTAGCGCGCTCGTAAACATGGATGAATATCGGGTCCCCAACGGGGTAGAGTATGTTTACGTTATCTATGTATTTCATGTCCCTTGAAAGTTGAACATAATACGCCGGCTGAGGAATTCCCTTGCTACGCAGGCTTGCCAGATACCTTGCCAGATGAGGGTTCGCTTTAACGGCCTCTGCGAGGCTCTTACCCGTTTGCCTAACTTTCTGTTCATAAGTCAACATACTCATGCCCTCGCTTGAGAGAATGGTAACACCTTAATACCGAAGGCTGTATCCACTTCAAAGCTCAGGATGACTGATGTGGATTTTATTGCGCCCTTAATTTTTGGAGCCTGCAATATTCTAACCATTCTATCGCCTATCTCTTTTATCGAAAGCAGAAAGTGTACGTCACAAATTGAGCGTATCCTTAACATCATTTCTTGGGTGAAGGCATGTGTGTGAACGGTTATGATGAGGCTTTTGGACTCCTCCTCAACAAGATTCCTCACATCGGTGAAAAAGCTTAGTATGTCCTCCTCCGAAGCATAAGTGGCTATATATGTAAGCGAATCTATGACAAAGATGTCAAATTTTGGATTATTTTTAATAAGGTTTATGATCAGATCTAGAAATCTTTTCGCTAGGTCTCTTTTCCAATCTAGCTCCTTTACGTGGAGCTCAGCTATCTTCAAATCACCAGTGAGGAAGTAATACTTGACATTAAACGAAAGATCCTCCATGTTTTTGAGTAATTGTCTATAACCGCTCTCCGTTGTAACATAGTAAACTCTGAGGCCACTTTGCAAAGCTCCATAAACATACTGTTGGGATAACACGCTTTTTCCGGAATCGTTAGGCCCTTCTATGAGTACAATTGATGGTATCTTTATTGGACCTATTCTTCTATCCAACTCTGAGTTGGAAGACGTGAACTCTTTTTTGTGGGTGCCTACTATGAGCCTCTCGCTCAACCTCAAAAACCTCCTTCTGTGGTAGATGCGCCGTTTGGTGTTACGAATACTACGTTAATGGGATGCGTAAGGTTGAGCGCGTGCTCATCATTCAGGCTGATTACGATAAACAATTCTTCTGATGGGTCCCACTTGCCACTCGAAGCATAGGGTAAGTTTATTGGATTCAGCACCTCGCCTATAACACCATTAGTGAAAACGGATGCTACTCGCCACCCCTCATCCCTTATTGAGAATTGATCAAACGGTATCCTTATGACGGTCGGGTATGTGTGGTTTACCAATGTACCGATGACAAAAACTTCTGCCATGTCAAATTGGGCGGCTGGTATTGGGCAAGAACCTGTATTCTTGATTTTGACATAAATCGTCGTGTTGCTTTGAGGTACTATGTCAAGTATTCTTATGTCTGTCTTTTCTAATGAGATGTTATGTTTAAAGGCCTCTAATCCTTCATTATACATTTTAATTCCTGTTTGCATCATGTAAGACCATTGACTGAGAGCCATCGTTATAGTTATCATAAGGATGCTTGCCGCAATTAACGTACCGAAGCTACCCAATACGATCACCTCGTTATGGAAAACATGAAGTCCGTGTACTGGCCCGTGTAGATAGCGAACCTAAGAAAGTAATCGCCGCTTTGCAGAGTGGATGCCCACTCTATCGTTACCTCAATTGTCTCAGAGGGGTCCCATCTACGGTCATTATCAACATCTTTTACGAGTTCATATCGCCACCTCGGTAGATCATCCCCTCCGTAAGGTACATATTGGAAAGATCCTTTAGGACCGAAGAAGACATCCGACAATGTTATCAGCTCTGATGGTATGTCCTCTTGGCCGACGTTCTTTAACCAAACTTTAATCATCGTATCACTGACTGGCGCAGCAAATACAATTTTCACACCGCTCTTCAGTTCACGTCCCACTTGATTGACTGCAAATTTGTTTGCGTCAGAGACCGCATACAGTCCGGACATAAAAGTGGTTGCAAACACTGAAGTAGCAACAACCGCGGCAACCATTATCATTGCTTCAGTGATGAATGTCGCCGAGACCACGCGACATCACCCCTTTCTCTGTGTTACGTTATCGGGTTGGAGTTTGTTAATGATGAGTAGCAGGAGTATAAAGAGCGGATCATCATCTCCTTCCGCTAATTTATTCAAAAGGTATGCAGATATCAAGCCATCTTCGATCATTAACGTCTTTTGAGAATTTGGGTTTTGTACCTCCTCCTCAAATCTCTTGAGTATCTCCAAAGATTCTATTATTTGAATAATTGTATCGGATGGTATTAGCGATCTCCATGATGTGGAGCTAAGCATGCTCAGCAGTCGTTCATGTCCTATAAGTTTCACCATCAAACTCGTAAGCGCTAAAACATTAAGAAATTTTGTCACACCTAAATTGCAACGTCCAGCTGGTGCACGCGACTGTCCCATCCCTTCTACGGCGCATTCGGTTTGAATCGTCTGTCGGTGCAGGTTTTGCTCGGCTTTTCCGACCTCGTTGTTAGGCTTTAACTCCTTCACAGGAAGTGTACCGATGAGTTTCGTGACATACTCAAATGGATTCTCTAACTCATTTATCAAACCCCTGACGTCCATCAAAGTCTTTTCTAGAGGCTCCTTCATTTTCTGGATTTCTTCTTCTAAAATTTTGACCCTTTTCTCTATGTCGTCGTACTTTTTATCCGCCGACAATCTACGTCACCCTTCAGCTTTTCTGATCACGTATTCACAGAATTGCTGGTTTTCCAGTTGACATTCGCTCTCAACGACATGTATCCCATTTCCCAGAAGTTTTACGAATATTGATTTTAGCATACCCCGCAGAAAAATACAGAAGCACGAATTTTCTTTCTTGCCTGTTTTGTGCCCTTGCTCTAAGAGCATAGATAAGAGTGGGTTGTTGATAACGCGGACATGATATTCCTTAACATTGCTGCCTAGAACTTCGGACTCGAAAAACCAAATCTTTTCGACATAGTTGTTTTCGATTAGAAACTTTGAGACTTTTTTGAAAACCTCATGAAGGTCCAATCCGTTATCATTATCGAATGGTTTGTTTTCTTGTAGTGATGATTCGATAATTTTGCACCCTTCGGCAACCCCAAGCATAAAGAATATTGCGTTACATGCTGAGTTGCCAAACAGCCTTGCGAGTACGTTGCTCATATAAAGCAGGGCGCGCCACTCTAAAACTTCTCCACACGTATTTTTTTGCGCCAATATCTTATTCACCTCTAGTCTGATTTTTGTATTATCAAAATATTATTTAAGTTTTTCCAAAGTATCCAAAAAATTTAAATAATTGTAATATCATGATACTACTGAAGTAAAAGTGGTGGTGAACATGAAAAGTACTTCAATACAGAAAAAACGTGCGCAAAACAAGGGGTTGACGGGGTTGGAGACCGCCATCATACTTATTGCCTTCGTGGTAGTTGCTGCTGCTTTTGCCTTCGCTGTACTGAACCTCGGTTTCACAACAACCCAAAAGAGCTCGGAGGTCATAAGGGCGGGCCTTAGTGAGGCCACTTCTGCGATAGAGTTGAGCGGTGGAGTTGTAGCAAGGTCTGAAGAGGTGGACGGCAAGCGATACGTGTCTAATGTAACGATTTACGTCAAAACTGGCCCTGGGAAGGAGCCTATAGACATGAGCGACAAAACACTTACAGTAAGCTATATGGACCCATACATTCATGTTGCACGACTAATCAACGGTACCAATCTAATAGTCAGCGAAGTAAGGGGTGATGGTGACGTTCTGTTAGAATATGGCGAAACATGGCAGGTAACCATAAAGATGAACGAACTTTACGGCGGTCTGACGAAAGTTAATCTTGGAGCGAATGACAAGTTCGTTGTAGAGATAAAGCCTGCTGTCGGTGCGATGCTGACAGTCGAGCGCATCCTTCCACCCTCTATAGATCCGCTAATGAACCTAGGGTAGTCAGCTGAGATCCCCCGAAACACCCCTTTTTATTTTTTATTTTTCAAAAACTAAAAATAGGACGACTTTAGTATGCTCTCTGCCATGGACCCACAAAAGGTGATAAAAAGGGTCGTCATAACCCAGGACACAGTCTCACTTGTCGAGAAAGAGAACAAGATAACGTTCATAGTCGACATTAAGGCCACGAAGAAGCAGATAAAGGATGCCGTGGAGAAGCTTTACGAAGTTAAGGTGGAAAAGGTCAACACGCTGATAACGCCGCTTGGCGAGAAGAAGGCATTCGTGAAGCTTAAGCCAGAGTACAGCGCATCCGAGCTCGCGGTTAAGCTCGGAATATTCTAACCCATCAAAAGCTCTTAAGGTAGCTCTTAGCAATTTTCGGCAGCCGCTCAGGGCTAAGAAGGTGGTATCGACATGGGAAGGAACATAAGGGCCCAAAGACTCGGCAGGGGCTCGCCAAGCTTCGCAGCCTCGCTTAGGAGAAAGTTTCAACTGGGATTTCCGACGAGCCTCGTAGAGGCAGGAAAGACGCTCGTGGGTATCGTGAGAAGGTTTCATCATGACCCGGGCCGCGGCGCTCCAGTAGCCGAGGTGGAGCTCCAAAATGGTGAATGTTTCGCTATGGCGGCAGTAGAGGGCATGAGTGAAGGGCAAAAGATTTACATAGGTTCGGACGCACCCGTCCAGCCCGGGAATATCGTTCCACTCGGTAAGCTGCCAGAAGGAACGGTAATATCTTCGATCGAGCTTAGACCTGGGGATGGAGGGAAATTAGCCCGTTCTTCGGGTGCTTATGCTACCGTTATGGCGCAAATGGGTGACAAAACTTTAGTGAGGTTACCATCAAAGAAGATCATAGAATTGAGTTCCAAGGCCCTTGCAGTAATCGGTGTGGTAGCGGGAGGCGGAAGGCCAGACAAACCGTTCCTGAAAGCTGGCAAGAAATTCTACTGGATGAAGGCTAAAAGAAGGCCTTATCCGAGGGTCAGGGGTGTAGCTATGGCGCCGGTCTTCCATCCTTTCGGTGGTGGTAGCCATAAACGTATAGGCAGGCCTGAAACGGTTTCTAGGAATGCGCCTCCTGGAAGAAAAGTCGGTCTTATAGCTGCTAGGAGAACCGGAAGGAAAAAGAAAACCTAAACCCTTAATAAAGACTGCTATGGTATGATCTTTCTGACCTTAAATGGTAAGGGAATTCCTTTACAGGGGCTACACAGTGGAGCAGCTCAAGTCCATGAGCATGGACCAGTTCATTAAGTTACTTCCGAGTAGACAGAGGAGAAGCTTGGGAAAGAGAGGGTTAACTCAGGCACAACTGAAGCTTCTAGCAAAAATTAGAAAGTACAAGAAGCTTGGGATTCAAAAGCCAATAAAGACGCATGCAAGGGACATGATAATATTGCCCGAGATGGTCGGACTAACTATACATGTACACAACGGAAAGGAGTTCGTACCAGTTGAGATAGTCCCGGAGATGATCGGCCACAGGTTGGGTGAATTTGCGATAACGAATAAGCGCGTTATACATGGAAGGGCCGGCGTCGGTGCTACGAGATCCAGTATGTACGTGCCGCTGAAGTAAATCACATTTCAATTTTTAATGGTACCAGTCCAGAATACACAAGCATATAAGCGATTATGGCACCTACAATCGTTGCGAGTAAGTTTACCATGTTATTATCGATGTATTTAATCCCCCTCAAGAGCTGAGTTTCGGCGTTACAATGGACGCTCTTCTCAGTCACCTTGCCGCATATCCTGCATTTGTATACTGCTTGCGCTGTAGCCCCTATAAGGCTGTCGAAAGTAGAGCCTAGGAAGCTGGATATTGTTACGATTACTAACAAGTTCAAAAATGCTGATAGCTTATCCCCAATAGGTAAAAATAACACGGTCGCCGGAACTATCGTAAAGGCACTGAGAAGCTGTGCTACAGTTCCATAGGGCGAGACCCCTCCGGGCATTCCGGCTGGCACGGGTTTCATGTTCGTTATCAATCTCGGCTCCCGCGGATACAATAAGCCTATTTCTGTAGCAAGTGTATCGGCATAGGCAGTCGAGATGGCACCCAAATATGCCGCCAGGAGTTCAGGTCTTGATATGCTGTTTGTGTATGCGGATACGCAGACAATCGCCGCTGCTACACCACCATTCGCAAGCACATTCTTCCATCCCCTAGCACCAAGCTTTTCCTCTGCAGCACCTTTGAGCTTTTTCTCTTCATAACGTACTTTCGTCATCAAACCAGCTATGACATAGAATATGAGCAGTGGAATGAAGAAGAGCTTATCACCAAATATGTATATTATGTAACCGACGATAAATGACGAAAGCAGCCCGCTCGGATCGACAAAGCCTGCTTTGATGGAGAGTAGCGTAACGATTACCATAACGATTGTTGCCTCTATGATTAACCATAACGAGGGCAAAGTAGATGCCCCTATTGTTTCTTGAAAACATTCATGAGTGTGCTCTCGTCATCAAGCTTTGTCTCTACTTGTGTCCTCGTCTGTAAGTCCCTGATGGTAACTGTATTCCGCTGAGCTTCTCGTTCGCCGACTATGACTAACCATCTTATGCCTTTCTTTTCACAATACTCTATGGCCGCTGGTATCCTTTTTCCTGTAACATCCAACTCTAGTGCCGTGCCTAGAGCTCGTATAGTCGCGGCTGCCTTTACTGCATAGCGTAAGCTTCCCTCACTAACGCTCACAAGGAGAGCGTCAACCTTTGATGCGTTGTAACCCTGCGTCCCAACTTTTTCTACAAGGTACTGTTGGATTCTGGTAATGCCTACAGCGCAGCCTACGGCTGGCAAAGACTTTCCACCGAATAACTCCGTAAGCTTGTCGTATCTACCGCCACCGTTAAAGGCTATGTCTATGCCTGGCACATACTGTTCAAATATGAAGCCCGTATAGTAGGCCAAGCCTCTAGCAAAACCGAGGTCTACAATAATCTTTGAGTCAACACCCGCACTACGCGCAAGGTCTATTATCTCAGACAAATTATCTAATGCCTTGATAGCCTTATCCCATGGCGACATTAGGTCGTAACCTTTTTTCAGAACTTCCTCAGCACTGCCTGATATGTTTATCAATTTCTCGATAACTTTTTTCTCTTCGCACTCTTCCATGAACGAAAGCGCCTCATCAAACCTTTTTCTATCAAGCAGAGAAAGCACGACATCTTGCTCAGCCTCAGCCATGCCCGAAGTTTCCATCAAAGACCTGAGCATCCCAACGTGGCCGACTTTAAAAAAGTGCTCTTTCAGGCCGATCATGTTAAACACGTCCCTGCCGATTTGGATTATCTCAGCATCTGCTGCAGGGCTGGAACTACCGAACAATTCAAAGCCACCGTGGTAAAATCTCCTCTTTCTTCCCCATTGGGGCTCGTCATAGCGGTAACAGTCTGCTATGTATCCTAACCTAATAGGTAGCGGTGCACTCTTAAGTTTTGTGGCTACGAGCCTCGCAACCGGTGCCGTCATCTCGGGCCTAAGGACAAGTTTCCTTCCGGATTTGTCTACAAAAGTAAACATCCTTTCCCTTAACTCTTCGCCCGATTTTGCCTCGAAGACTTCATAGTGCTCGACGGTAGGTGTCTCTATCTCTTGGTAGCCATACTTGCTGAAGACCTTCCTCACAACATCTTCGATCGCTCTCTTAACCGCCATCTCTTCTGGTAGCAGGTCGTCCATGCCCCTGACAGTCGAAAGTTTTATTTCCCTTGACATAGGTCGCCATGAACTTTCATAAAAATGCAATATAAAGGTTAGGTTAGGCTTTCAGTAAAGCATGTATGCTACAAAAGGTTAAATGTTGCGTAAGATGAACTTGTGAATAGACTCGATATACGCGGTGTAGAGCCCTGAGCGAATCACGGGAAGATATGTGCAATGTATGCAAAAAAGGCAAGGTCGTATACTTTAGGGCGTATTCTGGCGAGAGATTGTGCTCAAGGTGCTTTACAAAGACGTTTGAAAAAAGGGTTGCGAAGACTATAGCCAAATATGATATGCTGAGGTATAATGATAGGATAGCGGTAGCGGTCTCTGGAGGAAAGGACAGCCTAGCATTACTAAGAGTTCTAGCGAAAATTGAGGCCAAATTTCCAGAATCTAGCATGGTCGCGATAACGGTTGATGAAGGCATAAGCGTTTACAGGGATGAAGCGATAAAAAATGCAGAGGATTTCATCTCTAAAATGGGTAATGTCGAACACGTAAAGGTGAGCTTCAAAGAACTTTTCGGCTTTACCTTGGACGATGTGGTGAAAGATGGTGCCGTGGATAGAGCGGGTATTAAACCCTGTACAGTTTGCGGCATACTGAGAAGGAGAGCTTTGGATATCGCGGCCAGGCAGGTTGGTGCAAGCGTCATAGCAACAGCCCACACCCTAGATGATGTTGTCCAGACATATCTCATGAACATGTTCAGGGGCGACATAGACAAGCAACCGTTTGGTATAAGAATGGAACTCGAAGGTTTCGTTCCAAGGGTCGCACCGTTTAAGCTCACACCGGAAAGTGAGGTTGTAATGTATGCATACTTACACAATGTGCCGTTCCAATCTTACACTTGTCCGTATGCAAGAACCTCAATGCGTGATATGATCAGGAACTTTTTAACCGAGTATGAAGAGAATTATCCTGGGACGCTTTACACGGCTTTGACATCATTTGAAAAGTTGATAAAACCATCAAACGTTTCGCTCCAAAAATGCGAGGTGTGCGGCGTCCCCACTAGCAGAAGAATTTGCAGAGCATGCGAGATACTCAAGCACCTTAACGTAAGAGAAGTTCCGATTCAATAAAAAATATGTGGTGCTATCTCGACTACTTTAATTGATTGCTTAACTCAAGCCCTTTGGAGAAGCCAGCTTCGAATGCTCGAATGTTAATTTTTGCGACTTTCTCCGCAAACATCCCTTCTATCGCGACTTGGAAATTGTGTTTGGGTATTGGAACATCAGAGACGGCTTTCATAACCCCGAGCAGTACGGTACCTGCGGCTAAACTTGAGCCAGCTGAAATGGCTAGCTCGTATGCATTAACCGCAAATGCTTTCTTTGCAATGGTCGTAAGTGCTGACTTTATCTCATCCAGCGGAGGATATTTCTGTTGTTTTAGTTGGACCGTTAAAGGATATACGGGTTTCTCATTAAATATAACAATACCATCTTGCCTAAGATACTGAAGAGACGTTCTCAATGCTTCCATTGGTTCTATCCCAACCACTATGTCCGCAAATCCATCTGGGACTATCGATGAATACACATAATTGCCGAACCTTACGTGGCTGAGTATAGCACCGCCCCTTTGCGCACCGCCTACGATGTCTGTGGTCTTGACTCTATAGCCTGAAGCTAATGCCGATTCTGCTAAAATCCTAGCAATGGTTACTACACCTTGTCCACCCACGCCAGCGATTATAATGTTCCAAACTTTATCCATCATGTCACCTCCCTAACGATAGCTCTGTACGGACAGATCTGGGCACAAACTCCACAGCCCGTACAATCGCTGCTCTCTATCTTGGCCTTGTTGTTTTCGCTTATTATAAGGGCAGGGCACCCGAAGTGTTGTGTGCATACGCCGCAACCGGTACACTTATCCTCTAAGACTACGTATCTGGGTAACCGCTCGCCCTTTATCCTAGCCTCCCTAGCTACGTATACTGCACATGGAGAACGTGAGACGAGCATAGCGGGTCCAGGCCCTTGGTAATTGATGGCTTCCTCGATAGCCTTTTCAGCCTCCTTCAAGTCTAAGGGATCGAATGTTTTTACGAACTTTACACCGACGGCCCGTGCTATATCCTCCGGTAGGATGCGCGCAGTACTGCTACCGTTTGCGCTCAGCCCTAGGCTTGGTGATGGTTGCTGGCCGGTCATACCAACCACGAGGTTGTCCAGTACTACTATAACGAACCTAGCGTCGTTGTACACAGCATTTATCAGGCCAGGTATGCCTGCATGAAAGAAGGTCGAGTCGCCGATTATTGCAAACACTTTGTTATCAACATTAGACTTTGCGAAACCACAGGCTAAACCTATGCTTGCACCCATCGAGAACTTCAGATCTATCAGCTGGAACGGAGGTTGAGATGCGAAGCTATAGCAGCCTATGTCACCGCAGAAGAGTGCCTTATCTTTGAGCATTTTGTTAACAACCTTTCTCATCGCGTAGAAAGTAGCTCTATGAGGACAACCGCTACACATGGTAAGCGGTCTGGAAATCAGCATATGCCTGAACTTAGTGATGTGGCCCCTTCCTTGTGCTGGAGAAGATAATCTCTCTCCGATTACCATTTCGAGTAAGTTTACTACCTCGTTAAACGTAACCTCGCCTACAAGTTTTGGATTAAAGCTAGCACGCCCATACACTTTACAATTTATCCCGCCTTCAGCTAAGACGGCCCTTATGTTATTTTGCAAGTAGGGCTCCACATCCTCTACTACAATAACAGCCTCAAGGTCGTTGCAGAAATTCATGAGGAGTTTCTTTGGGAGTGGATGGGGTGCTGCCAGCTTAAGCATCGCAAATTTATTCTCCAAGTTGTAACACTTCAAGGCCTCCACAGCGATATCATAACTCATTCCTGCTGAGATTATTCCCCATTTTTCGTCACCACGTTTTATTATTTTGTTAAACGGTGCTTGTTCAATAATTGACTCAATTAGTTCTTGCTTTTTATGCAAGCCTTCGTGAAGCCTTACAGACCTTCCACCTGCACCTGCAACTATGTACTTCTCATCTTTTTTGAATTCGGCTTTAACATTGGACCGGATTATCTCTCCCAAAACAACATCTTCAAGACCATGTGAAACCCTTTGTGCTGAGCGTAAAAGTACTGGAAGTTTAATACGCTCTGAAACCTCGATGCCCCACACGACCATGTCTTTTGCCTCTGCCGGGCCTGAAGGCTCTAGCATGGGGAGCTCGCTCATGGATGCTAAGAACCTTATGTCCTCCTCATTTTGCGAAGCTCTGCTCTGTGGATCATCACCGACCACCACGAGCATGCCAGCCTCAATGCCGCTAAGATTTATACACATCAGAGGGTCAAGGGCCCAGTTCAGCCCGACATGCTTCATTACAGCAAGAGACCTGAGGCCTGCGATTGATGCCGCAGATGCAGCTTCCAAAGCCACCATTTCATTAATGGACCACTCGGCATATATGCCAAGTTCCTTAGACACCAATAACAAAGTATCGAGTACCTCGGTGCACGGATTTCCAGGATAAGATGTAGCAAACTTGACGTCAGCCTCTATGGCACCTCTAACAATAGCTTCGTTCCCAGAGAGAATGACGCGTTTGCCTTTTTCATTGCTGAGTAGAGATTGCTTTAACATTTTCTTTTTACCCGTCTAGCGCAACCAGTTAAAAAATGTTACTTTTATTGGTAGGGTTATGCGTTTGCTAATGCTTTCCACAAACGTTAATTAGAATCGCCGAACTAGTCACAACAGACGAAGTTGACGCACCGCTTTCCTGTAAGATATGTTACATACGATAACGAACATTGGAAGTTACTAAAAAACCTCCGGATGAAAGCCATCAAACTCATGGAAGCACTCATGAGACGTAATCTGTTCTCCTTGACCTACGGCAGTATAGTGAGGGGTGATGTCAAACCGACCAGTGATGTTGATGTGTTCATACCTGACGTTGTACCATCGCATGATGTAGAGCTGGCACTAATGAGTGCTGGTTACAACATAATTTCAAGGGAAGTCGTGCAAGCTACGCCCTCATATGTCGTAAAGGGATACATCTATGTTGATGAATTAACATCAGTTTCTTTTCCCCTCATTCCGATGAGAAGTGAGGAAGAAATGTTCTACTCGCTTGCAGGAAAGGCAGACCTTGATGAGTTAATGAAGGGTGTAAGAAAACCTGGTATAAACAAAGAACTGATGCTTATTGTACCAACAGAAGAGGGTCATTATGAGCTCGCAATCGAGGGTGGCATAGAAGAGGCGGCAAAAGTGCTTTCTGTAGACCCCAACGCGCTCAGAAAAAGAGTTTACGTTCTTAAAAGACGAAAAGAAATAGGCAGGACTGGCGTTTACAGGTCAATTCTACTCCAGCCCGATGATTCCTTCGAAAGTGTTCTGAAAAAGTTAATAGATACGTCCCCTTCACTCAGGAGAAGGCTTAAAGAGTATAGATAAAAGGTCACCTATTTACTTGTGTTATGCAGCTAAGGGGTATGGTGGGTTGGAAGTAATATCAGTAAATCCCAGCAAGCGGTTTGTAAAATTGATACCAGAGACGACACTTGATCTGCTTAACCTCTACAGGGTAATATCTTTAGGTGACATCGTTTACTCTGATACAAGCAGGGAGGTCAAAAAGCAAAGGGCGGACGGAAAAGTTGACAGCGAAAGGGTTAGAGTTACCATAGGTGTGAGACTCGAAAAGAAGTCCTTAGACCCCCTAATGAAAAGGCTCCGCCTCCTCGGTAGGATAACGTATACTGATGTTGAACTCGATTTAATCGGAAAGCACCACTCGCTGAACGTGGATGTTGGAACCGAGCTGGGCATAAAGGCTGAAAAAGACTTTTCTAGGTTAGAAAGTTTTGCAGAGCATTATCGAAAATTAGGCAGAGTCAAATCTCTACTCTGTGTGTTATTAGATGATGAGCAATTCACAATAACATCTTTAAGCAATTCGGGTATAGAGGTGGTGCATAAGGGCAGATTCGTTTCGCAGAGTAAAGATATGCCAGATGAGCACGTAAAAAGCATAGAGAATGTTTACGCAGAGATTGCCGAAACCATTGAAAGAAAGCTCGAAATGGAAAACCCGATCGTCGTTGTTTTGGGAAATGATATAGCGGTAGAAAATTTCATCAAATTCTTGAAGAAGGATAGAGAGAAGGTTTTCAAGGCTATCAAAAAAATTGGCCACGTCTCGGATGGCTCCCTTGCAGGAATACAGGAAGCATTAAGAAATAAACTTCTTGATGATGTTGGTGGCTCCATTAAACCGGTAAGGGATGCGGAGGTTGTTGAAAAATTCATAGAATTCATGTCGAAAAATTCGATGAACGTTGCCATAGGGTTTGAAGAAGTTTGCAAAGCAATAGAGTTGGGGGCGGTTAAAGACATCATAGTAACCGAAGACTTCATCTGGGCGAACATGCACGATGAAAGGTTCCAGCGAATTATGGATTTGGTTGATGAAAGGCGTATTGAGATGCACATAGTGCTTCCTGGTACAGAAGCAGGTGATAAAATAAAGGCATTCGGAAGCATCGTAGGCATATTAAAGTATCCGGTGAAGCTTAATTATTGATGAGCTGGTCAGCCGATATTATATGAACGTTTGGTGACCTTTTTGATATTTCGCCTACTCTCATTCCTATTAGGTACACATCATGATCGAGTGTTGCTGCAATATCTACGAGCCTCTGAGTCACCACACCATCAAATACGACATACTTCATGTTTTTGTATTCAGGCATCCTCTGAGCTAGTTCACTCACGGGCATCTTTGCTAACACTTGAAACGTTTCGTCCAATATTATTGCCATGAGATTTCCATCAACTTCTTTTACGAATTCTGCAAGCCCCTCAGGTATTTGAGCAGATTTTTCCGCCGTCCAATGCTTAATGTTTTTAATGACCTCTTCTACTGTTACAGCCCGTTGCAGAGCCTCCGATATTTCCTTGCCCGTCAGCTCCTCGACCTCCTTACCATAAGGTGCCCTTGCCACAAAATCTATCTTAGAGTTTTGTAGCAACTCCCTAAGTATCAAATCACCACCTCTATCGCCATCAAGGAATGCTATGACGGTCTTCTTTCTTCTTGTTAACTCGGAGATAGACTTCGGTACTTTTACACCTTCAACAGCTACCACATTCCTATAACCATGACGTAAGAGGTTTATCACATCAGCCCTGCCCTCAACTATTATCAATTCATTACAGGATTCGACATCAGGTCCAGCGGGAAGTCTGTCAGGTCCAAATTCTACGACCTTGCTTCTGATAACCGCCTCTTCAAGTTCTTTAAGCACCTCGTCGTCTTCTGGAATCTTCGCCTTTTCCCACTCGTAAAGTATGGCCCTTGCTCTCTCGATTATCTTCCTCTTCTTTTCAGCCCTAGTATCTTCAATCTTTTCTATAGTAACCCTCGCATGATAAGGCCCTACTCTATCGATGCTCTCCACCATTGCGGCTATAAGAGCCGTCATGAACCTGTCAAGGTTTGTAGGGATAAGAATCTTACCGGTAGTTTTGTTGCCTTGGGATGTTGAGGTTAGCTCTATTCTTCCTATCCTTCCTGTCTTCTGGAGTTCTCTGAAATCCAACTCCGAGCTGAAAATCCCCTCGGTCTGTCCGAATATTGCGCCAATTATGTCGTTTTTGTCAACAACTCCGTCAACTTCTATTTTAGCCTCTATTACATATTTGACGGATGTTATTCCTGTGCTCAAAAATTATCACCCCGTCCTCATTTTTAGAGTTAATTATTAACCATCACCAGGTTCTCATGAATATGGGTCGAGAGACTTAATATAAGCTTTAACTTTTGACGACACATGCCGGAGTCATAGGAATCGCAAAGTTGTCACGTCAAAAGCTTACTTTCGTGGCCTTTGGAAAAGTCTCAAAATATTCCTTGGCGGCTTTGTACACCATTTCCCTATATTCGTTTTCTGTGTAGACCCTGATTATGTTGTAAACTTCGCTTACAGATTTGAGCAAGAAGGATTCTACGCTCACTTCTCTTATACCTTCGGCGCTTTCCTCATAGAACGTAACCTCCTGAGAGTCTGAAAGCGGCAACGGTGGAACATACGGCGTATCTACCCATACGTGCTCAGCGCTTATTCCAGCCATCGAAGCTATCTCCTCCTCGATGCTCTTTTTTATATGCGGTTTGCTCAGAATTGCTAATGAGACCTTTTCACTGGATATCCTGCCCTCAAAAGCTCGTTTTGGCAAAATTCTTCTCTCTATTCTTTTTATTATCTCCCTAGACTTTTCGTTGGTCTTCATCATGCACCATACCGTATAATCGTCTTGCGAAATGTACTCCTCGACCGACATAGAGGAGAAATCCAAGAGATGCTCTATTAACCGAACGCCCTTTAAGAATAAAGACTGGGCAGCCCTAGCTGCATGATGGAAGTAAATATTCATGAAAGACTGAAAGCGTGCTAGCGCTAATTCCTCCAATACGCCTAACCCACGAACGCTTATCATGGTTTTGCCGTCAACGATTTTTGTCATCATGATTATTCTCTTAGCATCCACTATTCCGTATGTGGCACCGGTAAAGTAAGAATCCCTTATGAGGAAATCAAGTTTATCCACATCCGTCGGTCCGGATATTATGGCGGACTCTGGTCTGCGTTTTTCAAGGACATTTATGACGTCCTTAACCCTAATGCCTGACGCCTCTATTGCGGATGCAAGTTCAGCATCCTCATTTAATATTTTTACACCCATCATTTCATGATTCATACCTTTTTCAATCAACAAAGCTTCTAGAAGATGGGAGTACGGTGTGTGGCCTATATCATGGATCAGTGCTGCATACTTCAGCACTCTTGACCAATATTCATCGAATTCAAGGTGCTTAGCATATTCCCCTGCGAGGTAAAAGCAACCCAACGAATGGTCAAACCGTGTGTGTCTCGCACAAGGATATACTAGGTAAACTAGTGGTAATTGCATTATCCTTCTCAACCTTTGGAAAGATGCCGTATCAACGACCCGCCTGTCGTATTCATCAAGCTCTATGTATCCCCATATTGGGTCTTTTACCAGCTTAACTTTCATCGCATCTATGAATGAGGCCTGCCTTTTTAGATTTTTTGTAATAATATCCCAACCTATTGCCTAATTCCCCCCACGAAGTTTATAGTCTACTGTAATCAAGCAAATCTTGGTTAAAATGAAGCTAGTTCCGGGTCCTGCATCCATAGAGCTTGCAATTAAAGTGTCTGGCATACTGAGTCTGAGGTTAACGGATTTGGAACATAAGACATTCCCAGACGGTGAATCTTACTTTAGATATGTTGATTGTGTGGAAAATGACGTCGTGGTGATATTCCAAGGCACTCACCCGCCCCAAGACAAGCATATACTTCAACTTTGCCTTTTATCAAGCGGAGCAAAGGATTTGGGTGCTAGTAGGGTTGTGGCAGTTGTACCTTATTTGGCCTATGCTAAGCAGGACAGGCGATTCAAAGAAGGTGAGGTGGTGAGCATAGATGTTGTGTTGGGCATCCTCAAACAATCTGGTGTGGACAAAATATTGACAGTAAATATGCATGCGCCGTGGATTATCGATAAATCACCAGTGCCTATTGAGAACTTGGATGCCATCGGTGTACTCGCATCCTACATCACCCGAATGAACCTAAAAAATCCAATAGTCTTGGCGCCGGGAAAGAAGGGGGAGGATATGAGTGCCGCTGCCGCAAAGGTCTTGAATGCCGATTATGGTACTATTAAAACAAAAAGGGACATAAACACGGGGGCTGTGGAGGTTAGCTTAGAGGACGTAAACGTCAAGGATAGAGATGTTGTTGTGGTTGATGACATGATAAGCACAGGTGGCACGATTGTTAAGTCCATCAACGCTCTCAAGTCAGCTGGAGCTAGAAGAATACTCGTCGGCTGTGTTCATGCGATAATGGTAAACGATGCTGATAAGAAGATTCTCTCATCGGGTGCGGATGCTATAGTAGCCACGGATGCCGTTCCCAACAAGTATGCCTTCGTGTCTGTAGCAGGTCTTTTAGCAGAAAGCTTGCGGAAATTATGAAGGAAAGAATGCAATATTTCTTTCACATGTCGGGCGAGTATCCCGAGCTGTCTTTCGGCGAGCTAAAGGCCATACTTTCTACATTCGATGCTTCTTCAAAGGTTGCTTTGGACTTCAAAAATGTTGGGATAGCAGAAACTACAAAAGATTGCGCAATCTTAGCTGTAGAGCGTTCTGCTTACGTTAAGGAAGCGGCATTGCTTTTGGCCAAATCTACAGATATACAGGAGCTAGTCGAGGACGTGAAATCAGCACCATTGTATGAATTGCTGAACGATGGAGAAACGTTCGAGGTAAGATGCGTAAAATGTTGGGGTGCGGAGTACGACACAAAAAAAGTTGAAGCGGAGTTGGGGAGTGTCATCCTAGGTTGCGGAAAATACGTATCAGTAAACTTGAAAAAGCCCGACAAAAGGTTCGTGCTTTTGGCGACACCACAAGGACTTTTCTTCGGGCTATCGGTTGCAAAGAAGAGAAAGAAGGAGTTCTATGATAGGAAGGCGGGCAGGAGACCTTTCACGTTACCCTCTGCCCTTCAGCCTAAGATTGCTAGATGCATGGTTAACTTGGCTAGGATTAGACCAGGTGGCAGAGTCCTCGACCCATTTGCTGGCTCAGCCTCGATACTTAGCGAGGCATGGTTGTTAGGATACGAGCCGGTAGGATTAGAGATAAAATACTGGATATGTAAGGGTGCGAGACTAAACTTGGAGCGTTATGCGCTTGGCGATCCAGACATAATAAATGCCGACGCAAGGACTGCACCATTACGGAGGGGTTTTGACTCAATCGTGACAGACCCTCCTTATGGTAGGTCCACGACGATACCGACCGGCTCGTTAACCAGCTTACTGGAAGATTTTCTACCGAAGTTAACAGACCTTCTTATAGAGGGAGGGAGCGTATGCATGGCCTCGCCTTCGGACATCGATCTAATCTCCTTAGGGAAAGCATACGGTTTAGAAGTCTTAGAAACCTACACAATCAAGGTACATGGGACCTTGACGAGAAACATAACAGTTTTTAGGATGCGATAAAACAATAATTAAAATCAAGACCCCAAATAACCATCGGCAGGAATGTCGATTGACGGTTATGAGAATAATCTTCTTGGGAACTGGGGGCGGCATGCCGAGTAGGAGACGTGGACTTCCAGCCATAGCGATAAAATATGCTGGTAGTGTACTTTTGTTTGATTGTGGCGAATCAACACAAAGACAAGCAATACTAGCGGGTGTAGGTTTCAAAAAGGACTTTAAGATATTCTTAACACACCTTCACGGAGATCACGTCCTAGGCTTGCCGGGTTTATTGTATACGATGTCCATGTTAGATAGGAATGACCCCGTTGAGATTTACGGTCCTGCTGGTACGAAAAAAGTTGTCGAGTCCTTACTTGTTACCACATATGGCATGGTTGGTTTTCCAATAGAGATAATTGAAGTGGATGAGGGCGTTGTGTACGCGTCACAAGAATATAGGATAGAGGCTATCAAAACAGAGCATACCACTGAGTCGTTAGCTTACAAGCTCCAAGAGAAGGAAAGGCCGGGTAGGATGCGCGTAGAATACCTAGAGAGCATAGGTCTACCAAGAGGTCCTTTATGGGGCAAATTGCAAAGAGGGCACGCTGTGGTTTACAAAGGTAGGAGGATAACGCCGGAAGAGGCAGTTGGTCCCCCAAGGAAGGGGAGAGTCGTTGTTTACACAGGAGACACAAGACCGACGGAGAGAATCGTGGAGTTCAGCAGGAATGCAGACGTCCTAATACATGATGCAACATTTTCTCATAAGCTCTTCGAAAGGGCAAAGACAGAGGGTCATTCCACAGCAAAGGAGGCAGCAGAAATTGCTGCCGCGGCCGCAGTGAAGAGGTTATACTTGTTTCACATAAGTCCCAGATATGATGACGATCCAGAGCAACTTTTGTCCGAAGCAAGGAGCATATTCCCACAAACATACCTGTCTGAAGACTTTATGCAATTCGATGTACCATACCCATCAGAGTAACGGTCAGTTCAGCTCAAAGAATGTTTAATCTTATCAAGGTTTCATTCAACTTGTTTAGGCTCTCTTCAACGCTACTTTTGCACTCTAACGTCACGAATCCTTCATATCCTTTTTTAGCCAAACTTTCTAAAATCCTCCGCCACGGAATCTTACCAGAATCTAATGGCATATGCAGATCACGTAACCCATCGTTATCATGCAAATGAATGTTTACGAGCTTTTCATAAAGACGGCTCAAAAAATCGTCCACGTTTCTCTCAATATATGCATGACCTAAATCTAGGCATAGACCCAAGTTTTTTGCGCATGTTGTATCGAATAGTATGATAAAATCTTCAAGTGTGTTTAGGTATGCGCTCTCATTTGACGTGCAGTTCTCAACAAGTAATTTTATTCCAAACTTTGAGGCGATGGATGATAGGCTCTCTAAGTTTTTAAGTGTGGTCTCAAAATCTTCACATTTAGGTGCGTGAATCACAACATAGCTGGAGCGTAAAAGCCCAGCCAAAGATACGGTGTTTTCAAGCCTTTTAAACAAAAAGGGTCCGAATGCTAGCGGGTTATAGGGGCCGTGAACGTTTATCAAAGTTAAGTCGCTCGATACGGCTTTTTTGTAACCCTCGATCTTTTTGATATCCAGCTCGTTAGGTTTTTCGTCTATTATTTCCCATGCCTTAACTTCTATGCGTTTCAACCATTCTATAATTTTACTAAATGGCGACTCATGAACAAAGAGTGTTGATACGCATGGTATCATAATTTTTACATCCTTATTCGGTGAGCCATTCTATCAACTTATTTGGGTCATCTGTCTTTATTGTAACCTTGATAGGACCGAGCGGCGATTCACCCTCAGCATTCGAAAAAGAGACTTTGCCAGCATATGCCGCTTGCTTATGTAGATAGAATTCCACAACGTTGCCCCTTATACCGCTTCTCATAACGGCCTTGGCAGCAGACCTTATTCTCCTCTGTCTTATCAAGCGCTTTAGCTTTTCAAGAGAACTTATGTTCCCTGAACAGACTATCGCCTCATCTAGCTTCGTGTCCACCTTGACTTTAAATATGCTAAGTATGCTCCTCACAACCTTTTCCTCATCCTCGGTCGGGTTTAGGGGTGCCCTGACTTCTAATTCAGCGTCCAACTTTATACGCCTGCTAACCAGTAAGACATTCCTTTGAGATAAACCTTAGCCTGCTCTACAAAACTCGGCCTAATGTAGCGGCGGATACAGCTCTGTATATATGCATTAGTATCTAGCTATAAATAAAAGGAATAAAAAGATAAGCTGGCGATGGGCATGGAGGATGGGCAGGACAAAAAACATGCGTCGCACTCGTACAAAGTCGATAAGATTAAGGAGAGCGTATTGCAGTCTTTGATGCAGCTCGGCGAGAAGATAGTAAACAGCATCGAGGAGGGTGTCTTTCCAGAAATCCAGCTTCCATTAAGGTCGACGAGTAATATAATATACGATCCTAATCTAAGACAGTACGTCTTAGGAAATAAGCAAGTTTTAAGAACGACAAAGAACGTTAAACATCTCAGACCATTCGCCCAGCTTGTCTGGATCAGTAGCTTCGCTAAGAAGCTGATAAAGGCTGGCAAAACCTCCACCCTTAGGGATACTTACTATGTTGCTATAGGTGAGGGTATAGATTTCGAAGATCAGAATGAAAGCGACGAAGCGATAATCGAGTTAGAAAGCTTGCTGGGCCATCCTAGAGAGGACTTTAACATATTCCCGGAAGAAAGGGCATCCATATACGGCGACTTGGTAATAGAGTATACGGTGCCAGGGTTTAGGGGTAAGAGGGTCGACCTTTCATCGCACCCGGATGGCTTTGCCATAGGCCCAGCTCTTACGACGGCCGAATTCGTCAAATGCGGTGCCGAAGTTCTTTTCGTTATTGAGAAGGGTGCAGTCTTCGCAAGGTTCGTGGAAGAAGGGGCCGATAAGAAATATAAGGCTCTCCTAATCCACACGGCCGGTCAATCTCCAAGAAATGCAAGAAAGCTGATTAGGAGGTTGAACGAGGAACTTAATCTCCCTGTCTACATCTTTGCAGATGCTGACCCGTTTGGTGTCCACATAGCATCAGTACTAATACACGGTTCAGCAATATCGGCACATTTACGCGAGTTAAACATCCCTGATGCTGTATGGGCTGGTCTGTACGCATCCGACATCATAAAGTACAAGCTCCCCTCTATGAGATTCACTGAACAAGACGCGAAAAGGTTGGAAGAACTAAAAAGAGACCCGAGATACCAAACCGACCCATGGAAAAGGGAACTGGGCGTGTTCTCAAAAATTGGGAGAAAAGCGGAGCTTGAGGCCTTCTCTAGGTATGGCCTAGAGTTTATCGTAAAGGAGTTCTTACCCGAAAGGTTAGCAGAACTGACCAAGAGGTAGTGGACTCAGCTACCGATCATGGAGAATGGGTTTAATACCTAGATTACCGATCTGTATTGTGATTAGGGGCTGGTTTTGTTTAAGATACCAGAAGTACCTGCCCTACTGGTTGAACGTCCCATCAAGAGCCTCATAGTGTCGGATGTCCACGTGGGCTTCGAGGAAGAGCTTCATGAAGTTGGTTTCAGAGTTCCATCTCAAAGCTGGCGACTTATTGAAGAAATCAAACAGTTGATAGAAAAGACTGGGGCTAAAAAACTAATAATCTTAGGCGACCTCAAGCATAAGGTTCCTGGGACTTCCAAGATCGAATGGAGGTACCTGTCCAGCATGGTCGGGGAGATTCGAAGGATGGTTGAGGAAATCATACTGGTTCCAGGAAATCATGACGCTGGTATAGGCAAGATACTTGGAGATTCTGTTACTTATACACCATCGAGAGGTTTTATAATCGAAGACGGAGAACATAAGGTCGGCTTATTCCATGGTCATACATGGCCGTCAATAAGCCTCTCCAATGCTGATGTACTGGTGATGGGACATATGCATCCTGTCGTCAGGCTAAGAGCCGAGCTCGGTTACACTATCAGGAAAAGGGTTTGGTTAAATCTCGAAACCGAGAGGGCTTTGTTGGTGAGGAGGCTGAGGCGCCAACAGGGTTCGAAAGTTCCGAAGGGGCGTCTAAGCCTTTTGGTGATGCCGTCCTTTAATGACTTCCTTTCAGGCGTTGCGGTGAATGCCGTATCAGAAGGACGGGAGTTGTTGGGGCCAGTAATGAAATCAGGCTTGTTCGACCTGTCTAAGGCCGAGGTTTACATGCTTGACGGTACGCATCTGGGTAGGGTCTCGGACTTGAGGGAGTTTGCATGAAGGATGAGCTGAGTTCTTTAAAGGAAAAATACGGATCGATGTACGAAGAAGCAATCAACGCCGTAGAGAAAGGTCTCGTGAAACGTTACGTCTTTAAGCCGAGTGGCAGGGTTAGATGGGTTGTCGTGGGTAGGACGCAAGATTATCTCATTTTACTCAAAGCAGGCTACTGTACATGTGACGATTTCTATTTTAGGGTATTAAGTCACGAGAAGCCTATGTGCTATCATCTGTTGGCTGCAAAGATAGCCTCGGAAAGCGGAAAATATGAGGAAATATATGAGGAAGATAAATGGTACCGTAGGCTGCTAAATGAGTGGTTACCAAAATAGGAATAGCATTTAAGACATCATAGAGTGGTTCTCAAGATCTTAAAATTCTACCTCATACAATCACACAAAGGGATGTTAAACGTAGTCTTCATCGGCACGGCTGGATGTGGAAAGACCAGTTTAACACACGTTTTCGGTAAATGGTTGGAGAATGAACTAAATGCAAGTATATCCTACATTAATCTAGATCCTGGAGTCCATAGAACACCATACACGCCTTCATATGATGTAAGAGAGATAATAACTGTTGATAGATTGATGGAGTGTGGACTGGGACCCAACGGGGCGATGGTCAGAGCAGCTGAGATAATAGAGGAGAAAATCTCCGAGGTATCCAGAAAAGTTCACGATCTAAAATCGGATTTTAGGCTGATAGATACTCCAGGACAGATGGAGCTATTTTTATTTAGACCTATGGGTCCACGATTCATCGAAGATATAGCCAAACACTCTCCGACGGTCTCTGTATACATAATTGATCCAGCTATGGCCTCCACTCTAAGCGGTTTAGCCACATCACTCTTACTGCCCATGATAACTAGGCTTAGATTAGGGGTCCCAGTCGTATCCGTGATAAATAAAGCTGATTTGCCTGAGGTCTACAAAGTCGAAGAATTTTCAAGAAATTTGCATGATCTAGAAAAAGAGATGAGGTCTGAAGAGAGAGGATTAATAGTGGACCTAGCGTCGAGATTTCTCGAATTGATTGATGAATTCTCTAAAACCATCAGGATAGTTAAGACATCAGCTATAACAGGAGAAGGCATGAGCGACCTCTATACGCTAATCCACGAAGCCTTGTGCGAATGCGGCGACCTAATGTAACATGAATCGCAAGATTTTGCGATTTTAAGAAGAAAGGAAAAATAGTGGACAGCTTGCAAAATTAAAATATTAAGGGATATCATGTTTTCCCCGAGCCGGGGTCCCTTAGCCAGGTAGAGGGGCGGCCTCGAGATCTCTATAAGAGGTGCTGGTCAAGAAAGCCGCTGACCCGTTGAGGGTCGCCTGGGTTCAAATCCCAGCCCCGGCGCCTCACTTCTTACGCTACTTGAGCATCTCAAAGGTTGTAAAGTCACAGAACGTAGGTCATAAATGAGTTAGATGTCTGTAGAAAATTCGTGGTGTAAAACCTCCATCCGAATAAAGACTTTACGGCACGATAAAATTCAAAAGTATAATGCTATATATAATGCGCAATATGAGAAAGGGCGAACGCTTCAAAAATCATGTTGTCCTCGTTGTTGGTGCATCCAGCGGGATAGGAAGGGCCACGGCGGAGGCATTCTCAAAAGAGGGGGCGAAAACCATACTCTCCGCACGTTCCGCTGATAAACTTGAGTCCATAGCGAAAGCTCTTCGCTCAGAAGGGTTTGAGGCCTATCCGTTTCCATCGGACGTGAGTATCAGGCAACAGGCTGAGGGGCTTATAGAATGGGTAGTCCAAACTTTTGGAACCTTGGACATACTCGTAAACAGTGTTGGGGTATACGACATAAGGAGGGTGACCGAAGCGGATCCGGCCGATATAGAAGAGGTCATGAGGATAAATTTCTTCGGACCAGTTTATTGCACGTTAAGGGCTTTGAAGGAGATGCTGAAGAAGGGAAAAGGCGTCATAGTAAATATATCGTCAGTCGAAGGCAAGAAGGCATTGAAGCACCCTCCTGGCTATGTTTGTAGCAAGTTTGCCCTAACAGGCTTTACAGACCTTCTCAGACAAGAGCTGTACGGAACAGGCATACGTGTCGTGGGCGTCTACCCTGGATATGTCGAGACACCTTTGATAGAGAAGCTGAGGCTGCCTGATAGTAAAGCAACAAAACCCATCCCACCAGAACAGGTGGCAGCTGCAATACTCGATGCTGTAGAAAAAGGTAAGGCCGAGGTCATAATACCTAATCCAATAAGCGTCAAGTTTTTCCTCACATTGAACACAATATCTCCGAAAATCGGTGACTGGTTTGTAAGAAAGTATAACCTTTCTGGAGATTTTTAGCCATCCAAAACTCTGTAGCTTACTTTGAAACCATTGCCAACTTGCTCAATCGACTCAATTTTTATACGTCCAACTTCGGATGTGTTCTTCACATGAGTCCCGCCGCATGGTATCGCGTTTATCCCTTCTATTACCACTATCCTATAAACATCCAAACGGGGTAGACGAGCCAAGTTAGGTGCGCCAAAGACCCTCTTGCTTAGCTCATGCGCGTTCACATACTCTGCGAAGACTGGTTTGTTTGACATCACAACCTCGTTGGCAACCTCCTCTATCCTTTCCTTTAAATCACCAGAATATTCACCGATGTATTCTTGGAAACCATACCCCACGTCATGCATAGCCGATTGAGATTGAAAAGGTCTTCCGTAGATTGTTACGACCGCGTAATCGACTATATGACCAGCAGTATGCGTCCTCATTATTTTATATCTCCTCTCCCAGTCGAGACGCAGTTTCACACAATCTTCCTCTTTAAAATCACCACCACTTATTTCCCCATAATGCACGATGACACCGTTGTACTCCATGACCTTGTTTACTATGAAGGTTATGCCAGCAGACTCTAAAACGCCGTGGTCGGATGGTTGGGCTCCAGACTTTGGGTGCATTATTGTTTCCCTAACAACAACGTAGCCCTTTCTTCCTGTATCCTTTATCCAACGAAGTACATGAGATTCTGCCTCTTTTTTGTAAGAGTCGTCAAGGTAAAGCTTCTTTGTCTCAGGCAGACCAGCAACGACTTCTGCCAAGCTTACCATTCTATAATACCTCTAGGCGTCTTTGAAAACTCATTAATATTAAAGATTTATCGGAGCAACGTTCTCCATATCTGTAAAATCGCTAAACGTTTAATGCAAGTTTGATGGATGGGTATTTGAGGAGAATGGTGTGCATCCCTACGGGCCTACCGAGACTTGATGCGATTATAGGCGGCTACGTAGGTGGCATGCTTCACTTTATCTATGGCGAGGAGAAAAGTGGAAAAACGAGCCTTGCACTCTTAGCCGCCGCAAACGCTATCAAACTCGGTGGTAAGGTTGTATGGGTTGATTGTGGACAAAGAATGCATGTTGAGAGACTTTTGCAAGTACTCTTCACGAACAGAGCAGATGCCTCTAAACTCATACTTACGCCTGTTAAGGATTTTGACGAGCAAGAGATAACGATCATAAGCTTGCTTGAAGGTACATCGCCTAGTACGAAGTTGATTGTACTCGATGATTACACGTACCTACATAGGATAGCGATGAAAGGAGAAGTGAGAGAGGATGCGCCAATATTCAAGAGACTGGCATTCCAGACGGCCTCGCTTAAGGAGGTTGCCCTCACGAACGGTATACCAATAATCATGGTGGGTCAGGCCCATGAGGTGCCTGGCTTGGGCACAAAGCCTGTAGCGTCTAGGATAGTCGGATATTGGTCCGACGTCATACTCAGGCTTGAGAACACTTCTACAGGTATAAGAGTTCTGAAGGTCGAAAAGGGCGGACCAACCTTTGAGCAAAGGTTTAGGATAACGGATGCGGGCGTAGAGGCTTTGGGCTTATAATCAAATTTTCGCCTGCAAAGCCAATATTATGCCGATGAATGCTATAAGTAAAAGTATGAAACTGAAGACGTACATGTATTTTACCTTCCTGCTTATGATGCTCTCCTTTCCTGCCATAATGTAAAGTATGACGCCGATTAAAGCCATGAGATAGTACGTAAACATGACGAACAACTCACCGGATGTTTGCATCGTGAACTCGGGAATGAAAACCCGTGCTACGCCTTCTATGAATATTACTGCCGCGGTCGGATTCGTAATACAGTACAGGAGACCACTCATAAAGATTATGACGAGCAACGCAATAGCTAATGGAAGACCAGTCCTGAACTCTCTCGCAGAAATAATTTTGCTAACCGATTCAGCAAGTCGGTTGTAAAGTTCCTCTAGCTTCTTCTCCATGTCATGCGCACCGTTCTTTAACCTCATATAACCGAACGTCGCATATATTAAGCGATTGCGGTCAGTTTTAAAGATTCCTAAAGCTATATAAAACTCATCAACAATCACTTTTTACGAATGGCTTGGTGGTCGGCTTGCTGATAATAGTCTGCGGGCATTGCGGTTACGTGTTATACGAAGGTAATGAATTAAAAACGCTTAACGAAGTGGTTCGGGAGTATGCTAATGTATGTCCCAATTGTGGGAAGACACTTAAGCCGTCCGTACAGAAAATTAATATTTTAAAGGAATAAGGGTGGGACTCATGGATATTAAAAGCGGTCTTCGCTCGCTTTTTAAGTCCAGACCCGTTGTCCTAGAGATTGCAGCCCTGTTGTCCATTTTAGCTATTGCTTTCACAATCAGGATATTACCGATTAGGTGGGGCGCCCTCCTTTCAGAGTTTGACCCATGGATGCAGTTCCGCCAAGCCGAATTTATCGTCGAAAGAGGGTGGTCGGGCTTTTCCGAATACTTCTCTTGGGTAGATATGGAGCGCTGGTATCCCTATGGACAATTGGTAAGTAGGAGTTTTTACCCAGGACTTCCTTTCGCGTTGGCATTCATCTACCTTTCCCTATCATCAATAGGTATACACGTCAACCTCTTGGAACTGGCCGTCGTCTTCCCTGTTATAATGTCCATGGTAACGATAATTGCAGTTTATTTCTTGGGTAAGGAGGTCGGTGGGAAGTCAACCGGCCTATTGGCAGCGTTTGTGTTAGCGATAAGCAATGCATACATAAGCAGAACACATGCGGGCTGGTTCGACGATGAGAGCATTTCCATACCTCTTGTAATACTGAGCTTCCTCATGTATATGTATGCAATCAAGAGGGGAAGGAGTTACAAACATGTGATTATATACTCTGTCTTATCCGGCCTCTTCTTAGGATACGTTGCCACGTGTTGGGGTGCTCATAGGTTCCCGTTCATGTTTATACCTGTAATAACTTTGTTGCTTTCTTTCATAGGACGGTACAGAAGGGAGCTTTTGGTATCTTATTCGATAACCTTTGGGTTATCATCGACGATAGCCACGTCCGTTCCCAAGTTAGGCGGTGTAAGTTATGTAAACGAGCTGACCATAATGAGCGGGCTGGTTGTTCTCGTGTTACTTGTAGTTTTCGAACTGTCGAGTAATCTTAACAATAAATTCCTGAGGAGCTTCATACCTAGGATTACGACGGTGGCTTTATTGGCATCGCTTGGCATCGTAGCCGTTCTTCCGGGTGCGAAGTTCCTTTCGACAATACTGCCGGGCATAAGGGGTGAGTTACCGATTCTGATATCCGTTGCGGAGAATCAAGTAAGCACTTGGGCAACGATGTTCACGGATTTAGGATTCTTCTTGATATTCGTCCCAGTAGGGATTTACTACATGTTGAAGGAAGGATCCGACGAGGCAATATTCATCTCAACTCTTACCGTCTTGAGCATATACTTCGCATCATCCATGGTGAGGTTGTCTGTACTAGCCGCACCATTCGTCGCCATAACTTCTGGATACGCGATTAGCAGACTGTTTGACTCTCTCGGGAATGTAATAGCAAGGAGGACCGAGAAGAGGAGGGGCGAAAAGGTCCCAATAGAATACGCTATCGCGACCCCTATACTCATCGTGTTACTGTTGGCAATTCCGCTAGCGCCTTCTTTCCTCATCGGCAGAAGTTTGCCGGGTTTATCACCAATAGACCAAGCATACTTTCCCCCTACGGTGATACAGTCTACACTACCGGTCGCGGCAAGTATACCTGATTGGGTGAATGCCTTATCATGGATGAGGGACAACCTCCCGGACAATGCAGTCGTTGCGGCATGGTGGGACTATGGTTATTGGATTACTGTGATGGGGAACAAAACTACGCTTGCTGATAACTCGACCACGA
>Ga0272445_1000197_pt1 | contig 59375 bp, 60 predicted proteins | sample YNPCB0031_FD_194404 | JGI IMG/M metagenome (GOLD analysis project Ga0272445, IMG submission 194404) | Hot spring sediment microbial communities from Yellowstone National Park, WY, United States - YNP-CB-003-1 | ecosystem: Environmental > Aquatic > Thermal springs > Hot (42-90C) > Sediment...
ATATTACTAATTAACAACTTAAAAACTTTACTGTATTCTTGATCTGCGGCTTAACATATTGTATCTAATTTCTTAAGCTACCACACCTATTGCTTGAAGGGAAAGATTTATAGATCACCATTCTATATAGATAATGGTTGGTTAATGGGGTTTGTTAGGGTTAGAGTAAAAATATGGAATATTGAGAATCCAGGAGTTGTGAGGGAGGTTGAGCTGCTTGCTGATACTGGAGCAATCTACACAGTCTTACCGAGAAGTCTTCTAGTGGATATGGGGGGTTAAGAGTATTGGGAGGAGGAGGTTTAAATTAGCCAATAATCAAATTGTTGAAAGGGATGTGGGTATATTAGGTGTGGAGATACAGGGAGTGAAGACGCATACAGTAGTTGTTTTTGGAGATGAAGACGTTTATCTACTCGGTACTACAACACTTGAGGAGGTTGGGCTAGAAATAGATCCGTTAAGGAGGGAGCTAAGGCCAATGGAGTTGCTGCTCATGTAGGTTTATAAGTGTAGATAGCTTAGAGGTTCTAAGGTAAAGATTACTCTTATCACTTAACACACCTATCTGGAAGCCTACATTATCATGACGAAATACCTAAGCTTAGAAGTATCGACGTGGCGAAGGCTCTATTAAAAACTCTATCTGTCGAATCCCCAGCATTCTATTGAAACCTTCCAAAAGTCGTTGCTGAAAAAGCCATAGCCTCAGCATCGGAGCTAAATATTTCCTCATGGGACTGCTGCCTAATAGAGCTGGCTAGGGAGGAATCAGCAAAATGTATACGATAGACGAAGAAGGTTAAAGATTTAAAAATTGAAACCCCTCATTCCCAGAAACGTTATGAAGGAATACAGCAAATATATTCAGGAAAAACGATGTAGTGACACGCACATATAGAAGAAGGAGTATACAAGGATAATCTGAATTTCATGAGGCTTACATGCTTCAAACCTCAAGCAGCATGCATCCCGTGAGGAGGAAGACATCATGATGGTCTAAGGAAAAGCTACACCTTCTACAGGTCTTGCTCCATTCTGCTTAGCTGAAAGATATGCCTTAAACAGCGTATTAGCCGGCCCTGAGGCTATAGTCCTCTACATCATAAAGGCGAATCAACATTCATGAGGAGAGCATGCCTGAAGACTTCATGAAGTTAAACCGGAGAACCATAATAGAGACTTGAGCTAGACGATCTAAACTCTGCTGAAAGGCTACATGAAGTTAGAGTCATTGCTGAAAGATTACACGTAAACCTAACGAAAGTGCTGGTTTTAAGTGTTTTGATGGATGGAGCAGCCTTAAACTTGAAATACTGTGCTTAGCCTTAAGTTATCGTATTCCCTAATTTTGTACAGGAAAGATTTAAATAACTTCATTTAAGTATTAGGTTCTGGTGGAATTATGTCCCAATGGTAGTTGGGAAGCTACATATCCAGGAGGCTATAGATAAGCTTGTAAGAATGGAGGCTTTAAGTAGGGTTGAAATATTTAATGTTCTTGAAGAGATAAAAAACAATCTAGCAACAGATACTCAGATCGGTGGTTTTCTTGTAGGATTAGTGGTTAAAGGAGTTGATGTTGAGGAGCTTACAGCTATTGCTGAGTGGATGCGTTTAAACGCTATCGTGGTAAAGCCTAGAGTTAATGATTTAATTATTGATGTCTGCGGTACTGGTGGTGGATTATTAACGTTTAATGTAAGTACTGCTAATAGCATAGTTACTGCAGCTGCAGGAATACCTGTAGCAAAGCATGGAAGTAGATCCATCTCCCACAGGTCAGGAAGCGCTGATGTGCTTGAAGAATTAGGCATCAACATAAATCTAACGAGAAGCCAAGCTGAGAGGCTTATTGAAACGGTTAGGTATGCTTTCCTATATGCTCCCCTATTCCATCCAGTAATGGGTAAGGTTTTAAAGCCTGAAAGCGAGCTTGGAATTAAAACAGTATTCTATACTGTTATAGGTCCATTGATAAGTCCAGCTCATGTTAAGGCTCATTTATTAGGAGTATATAGGAGGGAGCTTGTTAAGCCGATAGCTGAAGTTCTTGCAAGGCTGGGATACGTTAAGGCTCTTGTTGTCCACGGCTTAGATGGGCTTGACGAAATCTCAAACATCGGATCTACATTAATAGCTGATGTTGAGAATGGTAGGGTTAAAGATGTTTATGAAGTATCTCCTGAAGATTTCGGTGTTAAGAAGGCTAAAGCTGAGGATTTAAAGCCTGAGGAGGATAATCCGAAGTGTAATGCTGAAATAATTAGGAGAATACTGAGGGGTGAGGAGAAGGGGGCTAGAAGAGATTTCCTACTTGTAAATGTTGCTGGATCACTTCTTGTTGGGGGATTGGTTAAAAGCTTTAGGGATGGGGTGGAGCTTGCTGGGAAAATTATAGATGATAATTCAGCGTACAGGAAGCTTATGGAGATAGCCGAGTTTTCATGGAGGATATGAATGGGTAGGGATGAAATATTTGCCGATATGCGTAAACACATACTCTACGATAAGCAACGTATAAGCATTAAGCAGCTTGAAGAGCTTGCTGAGGAGGCTAGAAGAATTAGGAGGATGGATATTGTTCAGGTACTTAAATCAGTTAAAGACAGGGTTCCACTCATAGCTGAGTTTAAGCCAGCATCCCCTAAAGCCATATACCACTTCTACTATGACCCTATAACCGTAATATCGGAGATGATTAAGGGTGGGGCAGCCGCAATCTCCATACTTACTGAGCCAATATACTACCGTGGATCCCTCCACTACCTCTACGTTGCCTCAAGATCATTCAATACTCCAACATTGAGAAAGGACTTAATAGTTGAGGAATTCCAAATATATGAAACTGCAGCTGCGGGTGCATGCTCATACCTCCTAATAGCCGACCAGTTTAGAAACCATAAAGACATGGAGGACCTAATACAGCTTGGAAGAAGCTTCAATATGGAGCCTCTTGTTGAAATCAATACAGCTAAAGATGCTGAAACCATATCTAAAACATCAGCAAGACTAGTAGGGATAAATAATGGTGAGGGAGAGGATAGAGACCTTAAGAAGACGGAAATACTTTCAGGGATTGTTGATGCAGAGTTTCTAGTAAGCGAATCTGGAATAAGATGTGTTGATGATGTTAGGTTCGTGATGAGGTATGCTGATGGAATACTTGTTGGAACAGCTATAAGCGAAGCTGATAACGTAAGAGATAAGGTTATGGAGCTATGCCTAGCTGAACTAAAAGCTAACCATTAAAGCATCCGGTCTAGTAGGATCAACAGAATACAGTCATCGGAGACCATGGTTAAATAGGAGGGGTTGGTAGGATATGTATTTGAAGGGGAGGTTTGGAAGGTATGGTGGGAGGTATGTAGGTGAGGTTTTAATGCAGGCTCTAATAGAGCTTGAGGAAGCCTTCGAAAAAATATATCCAACACCTGAGTTTCAGGAGGAGTTTATTAGTCTCTTAAGGGATTATGGTGGGAGACCAACACCACTATACTATGCAAGAAACTTCAGTAGGCTTGTAGGCTTTAAGGTATACTTGAAGAGGGAGGACCTACTCTGCGGGGGATCACATAAGCTTAACAATGCTTTAGGGCAGGCTCTTCTAGCTAAGAAGATGGGTAAGAAACGTTTAATAACTGAAACAGCTGCTGGACAGCATGGCTTAGCTACCGTTATGGCTGGGAATATATGTGGTCTTAAAACAGAGATATTTATAGGCGTTAAGGATATTAAGAGGCAAGCAGCTAACGTTAAGAAGATGAGGCTTCTAGGAGCGAAAATAAAGCCTGTAAGGACCGGTTCAGGTGTTTTAAAGGATGCTGTTTCAGAAACTCTTAGGGAGTGGACTTCATGCTCAAGAACAACACACTACCTTATAGGGTCTGCTGTTGGCCCACATCCATTCCCAACAATTGTTACAGCTTTCCAAAGCGTAATAGGGAATGAAGCTAAACAGCAGATAATGGAGAAGGAGGGAAGAATGCCTGACGCTATAGTAGCATGTGGAAGTGGGGGAAGTAATGCTTTAGGAATATTTAAGCCATTCATTAACGATAACGTTAAACTATACTTTGTTGAGGGTGGTGGGGAAAGCCTTAACGCTGAAGATAGCTCCGCCGCCTTCCAGCTTGGAAGCCCAGGAGTTCTTCATGGAGCATTAATGCAGGTTCTACAGGATAGGTATGGGCAGATAAAGCCTTCAAAAACTAGAGCAGCTGGACTAAACTATCCTGGTAGAGGACCTGAAATATCCTATCTCTGCGAGATTGGAAGAGTTAAGCCATGCTACGTCTTCGACCATGAAGTCTTCGAAGCTGTAAAGGTGATGTGTAGAGCTGAGGGGCTTATTCCAGCTCTTGAAACTGCGCATGCCATAGCTTACGTGTTAAAACATAAGGAGGAGTTTAGCCGGGATGAAATAGTTATTATAAACTATTCCGGAAGAGGAGATAAGGACCTAGATACTATTTTAAGGTTTTTCTATGGATCTTGATGGGAAAATAATGGATTTAAGGAGACGTAGGGAGGGGATACATATGGCCCATGTATACTATGGAGATCCAAATGAGGAGTTCTCAATTAAACTTATAGAAACACTCAGTAGGAATGGAGCTGACATCATAGAGTTCGGAATCCCATTCTCAGACCCTATAGCTGACGGTGCAGTATTCAAGGCAGCATGTGAAAGAGCTTTAAAAGCAGGCATAACACCCAATAAATGTATAGAAGGTATTAGAAGACTTAGAGATTCAGGATTAGAAACACCAATAATAGTTACTACATACTTCAACATCCCATACGTAATGGGCTTAGAGAACTTCCTAGATAAGGTGAAGCAGGTAGAGGCTCAAGGAGTTTTAATTCCAGATCTACCATTAGAGGAGGCTGAACCCCTTCTAAACGTATTTAGGAGAAGAGGCTTACACCTAATCCTGCAGGCTGCACCAACAACATCTAGGGAAAGACTTAGAAAAATATTAGCGGAAGCATCAGGCTTCATCTACGTTATAGGGCTTGAAGGAGTTACAGGCTCAAAAATAAAGAATCGGAGGAAAACAGTAAGCATAATAAGAAGCATAAAGAGGGAGAAAGATATTCCAGTAATAGTTGGATTCGGAATATCCGGAAGGGAAGATGCTGAATCCCTAGTATCTGCTGGTGCAGACGGAGTAGCTGTAGGAAGCATCTATGCAAGAATATATTCAGAAAGCTTAAACAACCCCCTCCAAAAACTACCTGAAATAGCTAAACTTTCAAACGAAATAAAGCTTGGATGCATAAACGGATATAGAAATAGAAACATAGCCCAAACAAGCTAAACCCCAACAGTAATGAGACAAATTCTAGCTCTACCATCCGCTATGATTGTTTTCTAGGTTTTACATGGAATTCACAGTACTTATCTCCGGCAGCTATACATTTCTCCTCTATTGCTATTAGCTCCCTACCTATTAGTCTACTTAAGGTTCCAGCTATCTCTCCCCTTACGTATTGGCATGATGGCTTCTTCATCCTCCCCCTTATTGGTGTTGCCTCACATGAATCGTAAACCCTTACAGTTGCCTCCCCACCATCTATGTTTAACCATACCAATTCAGGATTGAAATCTCCAAAGCTTCTATCTAAGTCGAACGCTATCCTAATAATATCTGCTAGTGGAAGGTTTAATGGCTCAAGCTGCTTTCTAACGTATTCAGCATAAGTATATCCTGAGTAGTAGCCTAAATGATAGAATAAGGCTGTAGCCTCATCTCCAGCTCTTCTTCTAAACTCCTCAATTATCGATGAGAAAGTCTCATACCTTATGATGAATGATTGGAATCCGTGAACCATCGTTGGGAAGCATAAAGCATCATACACTATTCCATTTATCGGGGGCTTCCAAACATCTATACTAATGGTGTAGGGCTGCTGCCTAATTATTTCCTTAAGCTCATCCAAGCCAACTCTACTATCAGTAATATCTATAAAGAATAGGAATCTAGCTTTAAAGCCATCAGTGCTGAGAAGTAAATAAACTATGTTTATCCTGTTTTCACTCATAATCCTAGATATGCTAGCTAAAATACCGATAGCCTCCTTAGTCTCAACAACAACCTCAGCAAGCCTACGTCCAGGCATAACAAAAACAACAGGAAGATCCTTAAATCCTCTACAATTCAAACAATTCACCACACAGTATAATTCACAAACCTTAAATACATTTCCACCAACGCTATGATTTAGCCTCCACATACTATTAGTATTTGCTAGTAATATAAAGTAAAATACACTACGGTCAAACATAGATACGGCTACAGCTTACCATCCTGCTTTCAAAGCAAAGTAAATATACTACTACAATTTACTTTGGTAAAAATAAAACTAGGTTATCTATATTAATTTTAGTAAACGCAAGATGGTATGGTGACTTAGATAGTTGTCAGATTTCTGAGAGAAATGGCTTAAGAGTTTTCCATCTCTTCTGGTAAAGAAGCTTAGAATCTTCTATTTAAACATTTCCATTATCGTTTGCTATGAACTCCATTTCAGCTTAGAGCATTCCTACAACATTTTTCAACACATCAACCACACTTTATACAGTTTGATGAATTTTCAGCATTCCCAATATTGTTTATTCCTATATCTCGAGACAGGATCCACATTCATTACAAATACTCTTAAAAGTACATAAGCAAATACATAAATTAACATGATATTCATAGAAGGCTTTCCGATATACTACTGCTTCCTGTGTCCTTCCTTCATGATTTGTATGGTTCTTTAACTAGCTTAATGAGTTCGGAGCGGGTGATGTTGAGGAGTTTTCCTACTAGCATACGTATGTGTTCGAAGCTAATCATTACATCCTCCTCTTTAAGACTTACTTCATAGAAGTTGCTGTGAAGCGAGTTTGCTTCACGGAAAACTATGTAGATGTCCTTGTCACCGTATTCTTTAGATAATTCTCTTGCAACATCCCAGAACTCGCTATGACTCTTAATTCTAAATCCTTTCCTAGCCATGAGAAGTGCCTTAAGGGCCTCAGCTACACTCCCCCATAAGAATCCGCTTGCTTTCTCATAGTTTTTCTTTTTAATTTCTTCGTTGGCATTATTTAGATAGAGTAGGGATTGCTTTATGTAGGTCTCTGTTTTCTGCACTTTCTCCTCTATACTCATCTCTCCAACCTTTTTACTGATTTGATTCTTCCATTCTTAGCATCAATTATTGCTTCATATCGATAGTAAGGGGAGGAAAATGATGGTGAAGCCTCATAAATCACGTGCCACTCATCACTTTCCTCATCGTATTTGCATTCCACCACGTCATGCCAATAGAGACGTAATGAAGCTGTCTCAGCGTATTTCTTCACAATTTCACTTGCATCTCCAGCATCAGTAACCCTACGCTCACTCATAGTTATCAGCTCCTTAACGTTTAGTAACTGATGTAGATAAAAAGTTTTCGCTCTTTAAGACATGTCCAACTATTATTTAGCTATTCAAAGCTTAATAATAATCTAAGAAAGGTTTATGAGTTGCTGGATACGCTAGACTCTTTCTTACGTTGTTTATGATATTCTTGATCTTTTGAGTGGAGATACTTGTTTAGGGCTGTTGGGTGGTTGATGGTGTTTATTGCTAGGTAGCTCCTTTAAGTCTTTCAATGAGGTCTAGAACTTTCGCTTTTATAGTATCTCGTATTTTTCTAGCTTCATCTAATGGCATTTCTGCCGGGTCTGGTATGCTCCACTCTTCAATATGTTTTATGTAGACAACTGGGCATAGGCTTCCACTGCAGACGATTATTGCTATTTCAGCTTTTTCTTGAAGTTCTACAGTTATGGGTTGGGGCTTCTTGCAGCTTATATCTATACCTTCTTCAAGCATGAGCTTAATAGCGTTTGGATGAATATTCTCAGATGGCTTAATACCAGCGCTTAAAGCCCTCCAGCCTTCTGGCGCATACTTGTTAAAGTAAGCCTCAGCTATTTGGCTTCTAAAACTGTTTTCAATACAGACGAATAGAACAGTTTTCAACCCTTACCCTCCCAGTCTAAAAGCCGCTTTTCACCCTCTATCTTCTTCAAGTCTGTTATGTCTTGAACTACTTCCATTGTTCCTAAGTATTTACCGCTCTTATCCCTAACTGCAAAGTATCTTATGTGAATTAGGCGTTTGCTTCTCTGGATCCAGAATTCCGCTACATCCCTCTCCCCTTTCTTGAAAGATTCTAAGATTCTGTTGACTATGTGAATGCTTTTCTGCGGGTGGCAGAGCTGCACTTTTCTTCCGATAACGGCTTTTGTTCTTACGAATATGTGTTTTTCAGTTTTGTTGAAAAATTTCACTACATCATCCTTATCCACAAAGGTTATGTCTACTGGTAGTGAGTTTAAGATTGCCTCAACCTCCTCCTTCGTCAACGTCCCAGTTTCAAACTGTAATGTATATTCCGTCACGGCTTTCAACTCTTCCAATTCTCCGGCTGGCTTTGCTATTAATGACTCTGTAGTGAAGCAGCAATACCCAATCTCATCGAAGCCTGCACGTACACTTATCCACTCCTGCTCTGCGACGACGCGTTGAGCTGTTGGAAATAGGATGTTATTCTCCTTGAAGATGTGGCTGTTAAGCATGTTGTTTATTGAGTTGGCTAGCTCGATTAGCTGCTTCTTAAACTCTGGAAAGCTCATGTTTGCCACGTTTTCAATAAGCCTTTTAAGCTGCTTCTTCTTTTCCCTAAGCTGGTTATGCTCCATCCACATTATGGCTGGCGGCTCAGTTATCCCATGCTTCTCCAAAACTGGGAAGAGAACGTTTTCCTCTCTTAAATAGTGTTTCTCCGCATCTAAAAGCTCATCTACAAAATGCCTTAATTGAGCCAGCTCCTCACTAACAGCTTCTGGGCTTTCAGCCTTCTGCACTTTATCCGTTAACGAGATTAGCTTCCAGGTTATTTGTTGAAGTAATCTATGTTCTTCAAGGAGTATGTTGATCGGGCTCGGCAGCTCTTCCTCCACCTTCTGCTTCTCCAGCTGTTCCTTGAAAACCGCTAGATGTACATCGCAAAGCCTTTGAATCTCCTCTCTCGATATGCCTTCACCTATAAGCTCCTGCTCGATTTTAGCAATTTCCAGCGGGCTAACCTCTTCTAGAAGCTGTCTAAAACGTTCTTTAACCTCCCCCGGAGGAATACCGGCATGAAGCTGCTTAAGAACCTCTTTTAGGGCTTTTTTACGCTCCTCCTCAACTATTCCGCCCATGTTAAGCCTCCCCCCTAATCTTTTTAGCTAAAGCCTTACCAACATCCACAATCTGCCTTATATCCTCCTCTGTAGGTGGACCGTTAACCTCCAATGTACCGATAACCTCAATTTTTAATCCTGTAAGTAACTCTTGAATCTGTCCTACCGCACCCCTACCCCAACCGTAAGAGCTTAGGAGAGCAGCAAACCTTGTTGGTGGATGCAGAGCCTTAAAGAGGTATGTAGCGTAAACAGCTAGTGGATGGGCTCCGCCTAAAACTGTTGGTGTACCCAATACGATAGCCCGTGAATCCACAAGGTCCTTAGCTAAGTCACCAATATCCGTTAAGGCTAAGTTATGGAAGGCAACCTCAACGTTTTCTGATGCTAGGGTTTCAGCTATCTGCTTCACCATGGTGTCTGTGCTGTTCCACATGCTTACATAGGCGATTACTGCTTTAGGACGTGTTTCACCTACTGCCCACTTTTTATACATGTTTAGGATGAGTTCCGGCTTTCTATGGATTGGGCCGTGGCTTGGCGCTATGACATGTATTTCTAAGCCAGCAATTTTTTCTAGAGCTTTCTGAGCCATAGCTCTAAAAGGCATCATTATCTCACCCCAATATCTTTGAGCATGAACAGCTAAGTCTTCAACCTCATCACTGTAGACCCCGCTAGCTAGGTGGGAGCCGAAAAAGTCGCATGGGAAAAGAACCTTATCCTCTTCAAGATATGTAAACATCGTTTCAGGCCAGTGAAGCATAGGTGCCTCAATAAAGCGTAGTGTTTTACCGCCTAGACTTACGGTTTCCCCATCACCTACAATCCTTATCCTCTCCTGCGGGATGTGATGGAAGACTTGAGCCATTCTAGCACCTCTACCAGTAGTTATAAGCTTTGCCTTAGAGGCTATTCTCATCATGTAGGGTATGGCTCCAGCATGATCCGGCTCTGCATGATTCATAATAATGTAGTCTATTTCCTCCGGAATTGCTAAGCTGCGGATTTTCCCCTCAAGCTCCTTTTCGAAGCCTGGGTTTACAGTATCTATTAGAGCATTCCCATTTCTGCCTATGACGAGATAGGCATTGTATGATGTACCCTTCGGAAGGGGAATTAACGCATCGAAAAGTCTACGGTTCCAGTCTCTTACACCTACCCAGTAAACGTTTTCAGCTATTTTTATAATTTCTCTATCAAACATATATACCACTTACTTATAGCTAACTACATATTTATGTTTTTCCTAAATATGTAGGAACCTGGCAACTTAACATATTGTATCTAACTTCTTAAGTTGCCACGTTCTATGTAGTGGAGGAAAACTATGTAGCATAATGTAAACGTGGAATCTGGGAACTCGTATTTTTATTTGATTTGTGGAAAGATTTATAAGGAGGATTTTAGGCAAATCATATTTTGTGTTAGTATGAAGTTGAGAAGTATTATTATTGTTTTAATTATTATCTTCATGTTTACATCCATATTATCCATGTTGGGTGAGTTGAATAGTTTAAGGATGAAGTATATAGGTCTTCTAGATAATTATTCAAGACTGGAGAAAGACTATAATTTACTTGTTGAGAAGCATAGTATACTAACTGGTAATTATGGTAGGCTTGAGTCCAACTACAACTCCTTAATGGGGGAGTATTCAAGCTTGAAGAGTAGCTATATGAAGCTTATGGATACGTATACATCATTGAACTCCAGCTATACATCTTTAAGGTCTAGGTATACATGTTTTCTCAGCAGCTATGAGAGTTGGAGAAGCTTCCTCCTATCCTACATATCCCTTAAGGAATCTATAGGAAGGGTTTTATGTAGTAGTGAAGTATCTGGATTAACCCCCCTAGTAAGATCAATAGTTTCAAATCCTAAAGATTCGTGGGGGAGCATATGGGAGATATATACATATGTTAGAAGGAGCATTGTATACGTTAAGGATCCGCCGATACCAATACCTCCTCCATCATGGAGTCTTGAGGAAGGAAATTATGTAAATGAAACGTTGGACAGCATTATTCTCTCCCCAAGCGAAACCCTAAATCTTAAGCAGGGAGACTGCGAGGACCAGGCAATACTACTATATGCGATGATTAAAGCCTACTGGAAACATATATATGGGGGTGAATTCCGCTTATGGCTTATGCACGTAATGTTTAACGACGGCTCAGGACATCTAGCAGTAGCATTCCCAGCTAGGCTATCAGCAAGTGGGGAAGTTAAATTAACAATACTTGATACTGCAGGCAGCTACTATACGGGGACTCCACTACGTCTAACCTCAAACAATCCATATGTTGAGCTTAAGAAATACTCAGACTGGTTTACGGATTATAAAGGAATAAAAACAATAACAATCTATGAGGTAGTGGATGGAAGACTGATTGAAGTTGCTAGTGGAGGAGTATATGAGGTAGCGCAAAAAATAAGCTAGCATAAACTATGGACAGTTAATAGGAATATTAACTAAATAGCTTAACTAGAAATCATAGAGGCTCGTTATGGCTCTACATTAAATATCCTAATATTCATTTAATGGGAATAATCTATGAGCAGTATGCTGGAGATAGCTGTTTGAAACTTATCGATGCTTAGAATTTAAGCGGGAAATCGCATCATTTCATGATGGTAGCTCACGATTTATCCTTACTTTTTAACTCAATTGTTACATAGTCTCCTACAGTAGGTTTTCCAAGCTCCTCATACTCCTCCCGCGTAAGGGATAAAATAACTGTAGAACGTATTTCTTCAAATGCCTGCTGGGGGAGCTGGCCTAAAACTACTGGTAGGTACTTCCTCATAGCTTGAAACATACTGAACATCATTTTCTCCTCCAAAGACTCCGGCGCTGGAATTATTGATGGGCTTCTCCCAGTATTCTCAGAAAATCTACTCAACCTTAATATTACATCATCACCGTAAAGCTCCATAGCTGTAATTCTATACTTTAAAGTAACCAAGTAACCACCAGGTATCGATAGGGTACGAACTTTTAAAGCTTACCATCATATTGGAAACTTAATGTATGAGGTGGTTTCAAAATATTTAAGTTTATCATATTCCATATCTCATATGTATTATTATGCATGAATGTTATGATTGCTGGAACATTATGGCTATTCTTCATATCTTATTATAGCTCTTCTGAATGTTTTAAGCCATGCATTGAATCTCTCTATGGCTGACCTCATCACTTTGTATCCCTCCTCATCATATGGTATTTGTCTTCTCCCATTCCTAGGATTTACAGGTATGTTGCCTTAACTCCATCCTTCTCCAGCCTATCCCTTACCTCATATGTATCGTATGCTGAATCCCCATAAAACTCTTCAGGCTTATTTTTCACCTTATTGTAGACAGGGTTGAACATTTTAGAATCGTGGATGTTTCCTGGGCTAATAGCTATGGCTATGGGCTTCGACCCCTCATCAACTATTACATGTATCTTCGTTTCCTTCCTATGTTTGAATCCATCATATCCTACTTCTTCACCCCCCTTTTAGCCTCTACTGTTGTGCTATCTATTGCTACACGTCTACAGCTTCTTATGGATGTTAGGAACTCAATTATCTTATCCCATACCCCTAGCCTCCTGAAGTCTTCTAAGTAATCTCAGCAGTTACGTATGATCCATACTTTCTAGGCATCTCACGCCACCTACAGCCAGTAGTAACAACATACAATATACCGTTGATCAATGATCTATCATCGCTTAAAGCCCTCCTACCCCTCTTAGGCTTAGGTGGGAGGAAGGATGAAATGACGCCCCACTCCTCATCACTCAACTCACGAAACTCCATAAACAAAATAAGCAACAGAAAAATTAAATATTTTGAAACCACCTCTATATTTAACTTCTAGTTGAGTATCTGATGATTCTGGTTAGGAAGGCTTATGAGAAGGTTTATGCTGCCTCCAAATTCTATCCGGAAGCACTCTCCATAATGGTTTTAATATAGCTAATACATCAGCATCCTACCATTAGGTTTAAAGCTACCGTCCAAATACAAACGTTTACTATGTACTTAGGTTCTTTTACTATATAGTTTAGAAGTTGGGGATTGATGTGGATGGTAATATGGTATGTTAGGATAGGTAAGCTACTCAATATCTATGCAGTATAAATGCGGTGGGAAGATGTTGGGGTACTTCTAAATCAGTAATGATTGCTAAACGGGGAAGTGATAAAGAAGGGTTAAATCGGAAGAACTCATAGAAATACAATACCTATGATGGAGATAACTAATATGCTTAGTTTATAGAGTTGTTGAAGCTTATCTAATCTGGATTATCATTACTCTGCTATAGATGAATTATAATTTTGAGTAGCTAGCATAGCTTATGTTATTAAGCTTTAGGAATGTTTATTTCCCCTTGAATTTCGGCTTCCTCTTCTCCAGGAAGGCTAGGGTTGCCTCCTTGAAGTCCTCTGTTTGGAATAGGTAGTCTTGGGCCTTTATTTCACGTATTACTGTTTCCTCCAGGGTTGATGATATGTTCTCCCATATTAGCTTCTCAATCTCCCTTATTGCTAGTGGTGAGTTTTCAATTAGTTCACGTGCTATCTCCATACATCTATCCATAAGCTTCTCCTCAGGTACAACCTCATCCACTAACCCGATCTCCATAGCTTTACCGGCATCTATAGCCTTCCCCAGTAATAGGATTTGTCTAGCCTTCCTTAAACCTATCGTTCTAGGTAGGATTAATGTACTTCCAAGCTCAGGGGATATACCCCTCTTAACGAATGGAGCTGAGAAAACAGCCTTCTCAGAAGCTATTACGAAGTCGCAGAGCTGGGTTATTGTGAATCCGAATCCGAAAGCAGGTCCATTAACAGCAGCTATCGTAGGCTTACACAAAGACTTGAAGGCTAATGCGAAATCAGCAACAAACGTTCTATCCCTCTTAATCCTACCATCAATCACATCCCTCCAATCCCTAATATCCGCCCCGGAGGAGAAAGCCCTACCAGCACCAGTAAATATTACCACCCTAACACTATCATCAACCGATAATTCATACATAACCCTAAGAAGCTCCTCCCTCATCTTAACGTTTAAGGCGTTAAGCACATCCGGACGATTAAACCTAACTATAGCTACACCATCCCTCCTCTCAAGCTCAATAGTCTCATAATTAGAAGCTCCACCCATAAAACCACAACAATAAACCACACCAAACTATTTAAACCTTCACTAAACCACACAAACTAAACTATAGACTACCTCTCTAGGCAGAAATACCTGTCAAGAGAGAACAGCTCCACATATTCTACGGGTTCTGAGTTAAGTAGAGATTGGTGTCGTTACTCTACTTAATCCCTCCCCTCAATTAACTCATTGAGGGTCCCTCGGAAACTCTGCCTCCGCATCTGAAGGTTTAAGCAGCTACAACACCTCTATCCATTACTATACCTTAATTTCACGTATTACTTTTTCCTCTAGGCTTGACTCTTTAAGCCTTCCCGCTACCTCAATAGTTAGTTTATGCATGAAGTCTTTAACTCTATTCCTCTCACGTCTAGAATACTTTCTCATCAATCTTTAGATGTTTCAGGCTTAAACATTAAAGCCTCCGTATTCTTCGATACTTGGACTTGTAGATCCTGCGGATGTGGTAGAGCTTTCTTAAGCGCTGCATCTATACTGGAAAAGCTTATAACTATGCCTTATAGTTATCTTGATCTATATGAGTTCAAGAATAAGTAGGATTAGGGCGAGGGAGATTCTGGATTCGAGAGGGAATCCGACTGTGGAGGCTGAGGTTGTATTGGAGAGTGGGGATTTTGGAGTTGCATCTGTACCTTCAGGTGCATCTACTGGGAGATGGGAGGCTGTTGAGCTTAGGGATGGAGATAAGAGGAGGTTTAATGGAAGGGGGGTTTTAGCTGCTGTAAGAAATATTAATGAGGTTATTTCTAAAGCCTTGGTTGGAAGGAATTCATTAGATCAGGAGGGAATCGATAAGGTAATGATTGAGCTTGATGGGACTGAACGTAAGGAGAGGCTTGGGGGAAACGCAACCCTAGCGGTCTCCATCGCTAATATGAGGGCTGCTGCAGCATATATGAAGATGCCTCTTTACAGATATATTGAGGATAGGGGGGAGTATGTTATGCCTGTACCCCTCATGAATGTGATAAACGGCGGGAAGCATGCTGGAAGTAGGCTTTCCATACAGGAGTTCATGATAATTCCGTATGGGGTTGAAAGCTTCATGGAGGCTTTAAGGATAGGTGTTGAAACATATCATAACCTCAAAAACATACTTAGGGATAGGTATGGACCATCAGCAATAAATGTGGGGGATGAGGGGGGATTTACGCCGCAGATTGAGACTACGGGGGAGGCGTTATCGATTCTTGTTAAGGCAATCAATGCTTCAGGATATAGTGAGGGGGAGATAGCGTTAGGGATTGATGCGGCAGCCTCATCCTTCTACGATGAGGGAAGCAGCATGTATAGAATAGATGGATTAACACTATCGGGAGGTGAGCTTATTGAATATTACTCCAAGCTAATTGATGAATTCCCAATAGTCTCTGTAGAGGATCCATTCCATGAGGAAGACTATGATAGCTTTAAAGAGTTTACCTGGAAGTTTAAAGATAGGATTCAGATAGTTGGTGATGATATATTCGTAACAAATAAGAGGAGATTTCTGCTCGGTGTAGAGAAGGGTATAGCTAACACCCTCCTATTTAAGGTGAATCAGATCGGAACTTTAACTGAGGCTTTTGAAACTATGAGGACAGCCATTCTAAACAATTATAGGGTAATTGTAAGTCATAGATCTGGGGAAACCGAGGACAACTACATAGCTGATATAGCTGTCGGCAAAAGCGTTGGACAAATAAAGACCGGAGCCCCATGTAGAGGGGAGAGAACATCTAAATACAATAGGCTAATTAGAATAAATGAGGAGATCGGGGATAAAGCCATATATATTGGAAGAAAACTATTTAAAATCTAATAATGCTTCATCAACATCTAAAGCTTAACGGTAAAGCCTACAGCAAGAATTATACAATACATCATGGTAGGCAAAGCCTAAAGCTATGAGGTCTTCAATCCATTTTAACTATAGGTTTATATAGTGGCTGCTGAAGACTTAGCATCCTAGTATGGATATCGATATACAGCATGTTGATGGATATGTCCATTAAGCAGATTATGGAGCCGAGAAGTGTAGCGGTGGTTGGAGCATCTAGAAACCCGGCTAAGCTTGGAGCTATAATACTTAGAAACCTGGTTAATCTAGGTTTTAATGGATGTATTTATCCAGTTAATCCGAATGCTAGCGAGATAATGGGGCTTAAAGCATATCCATCAGTTAAAGATATTCCCGGCGAGGTTGACCTAGCAGTTATAGCAGTTCCAGCTCCGCAGGTTCCTGATGTTGTGAGGGACTGTGCTGAGAAGATGGTTAAGGGGGTTGTTGTTATTTCATCAGGATTTAAAGACATTGGGGAGCAGGGTGCAGCTATTGAAGAGCGGATTGTTGAGATAGCTAGGAAAGCAGGAATTCGAATATTTGGACCTAATACAACAGGTCTCCTTAACGCTTCTAAGAGGCTTGCAACAACGTTTGTTCCATTATCCGGGTTGAGGAGTGGGGATGTATCAATTATTGCTCAAACAGGATTGTTTGCTGGAGCTATGCTTGAATGGCTTATAACATCCCAGAAGTTTGGGATTAGTAAGGTTATTGGTTTAGGTAATAAATGCGATGTTGATGATGCTGAGGCTTTAGAGTATTTAGGTAATGATCCTGAGACACGTGTTATCTTAATGTATATCGAGGGGGTTAGAGATGGGAGGAGGTTTATTGAGGCTGCACGGCAGGTTGTAGGGAGGAAGCCCATTATAATATTGAAATCCGGGAGGACGGAGGCAGGCTCAAAAGCAGCATTAACGCATACAGGCTCCCTAACTGGAAGCAGTCAAATATTCAACGCTGTATGTAGACAGCTGGGGTTAATTCAGGTATTAAGCTTTGAGGAGATGGTTGACTTAGCGAAGGCATTCACACTTCTACCACTACCTAGAGGGGGGAGGGTTGCTATCGCATCTATTACAGGTGCGGGATCCGTATTAGCTGCTGACTCATGCGCTGAGCATGGGCTTACTGTAGCTCAGCTATCAAGTAAATCGCTGGAGGTAATTCAATCTAAACTACCACCGTGGAGTAGGGCATCCCACCCAATAGATCTTGAGCCTCTTGTCGAAAACATGCCTAAAGCAATTGAAGCCTACAATCTAGCTTTAAACACAGCGTTAAACGATGAAAACGTTGACTCCATGATAGCAGTTCTACTTGCACCCCACGAATACTGGAGGGAATCAAAGTTCTGGGTTAGTGATGAGGAGCTGAGGGAAGCATTTACGGAAATTAGAAGAATCTACTCCGAAAAACCTTTAGTAATACACTTAATGGGTGCTAAGCCAGCAGTTGATCGCTGGACTGAAATCCTTGAGGAAATTAAAATCCCAGTCTATCCGTCAATAGAGAGATGTGTGAAGGCATTAGCTACACTAGTCAACTACGCTAAAACCAGAGAAGCAAACATATATCTACAGCAGCAAGATACATAACCCTACATCTACAAGCAACATAACTATAACAACCAAGCCCTAAACGACGCTATCAACCTACTTTACATTACCCATTAGTCTTCACCACTTCAGTTAGTCCCATATAAGGATTCTCCTAGTTACTCCACTACTGTAGATTGAGAATAATTCAAATAGGCTAAATCTAAACATACCACACGCAGCATTCCCATAAACATTTTGAAGATATAGATGTACTCAACTACTCCATCATTTTATAAGCTTCTGAAATTAATCTCCACATATGGTTTAATGTTTATCAATTCGTTTACAGAGATCATAGGGGATGCGTTAACATGTGTGAGTTCTTTAGGAATAAGGCGAATAACCATACGTTAAGTTTATATAAGAGTAACAAATATACTATGTTCCGGAGATGCTATGATACGTTCTAAGGGAGCTTTAAAAACATCATATATAGCTATTGCAGTTATTGTAATAATAGTTATTGCCGCTATCGCCATATACTTCACAACAATGCCTAAACCAACCCCCACGCCAACACCTACATCTCCAACCCCTACTCCTACAACACCAGCTTCTCCCACTCCTACAACTCCAACTCCTACAACATCTCCTCCACCGCCTGGGCTAATTTCTTTTAGAGTAACTACTTCTACTCCAGGTTCTGGAACTCAGAAAATGATGCTTGAGATGACGATGGTTTTAAAGAGGGAGATGCCTAAGTATGATTTTCTAGCGCTTACGGTTCCCGGTTATATAGCTGGTTTAAAAATGTATTGTACAGGAGATGCTGAAGCAGCTTACGCATATTCTATTCAAGCCGTACAACTATATACGCTTACCGGTGCGTTTAAGGGTTTTGAACCTAAGAGAATTCCCTCTGTGCTTTTTACTTTAACTACTTTTGAGTATGGAATTGCAATTCATCAAAAGGATTTAGGTAAGATTAAAAGCTGGTCTGATTTGGATGGGAAAACAATATTTATGTATCCGCCTGCTTGGGGTGCTCATATAGTCTATAGGGATTACATCTTTCCCGCCTTAGGTATAAAGCCGAAGTTTGTGGAGATTGATTTTGAGATGGTTGGCACCGCACTTACGAAGGGTGATATAGTAGCTACCGGTGTTTATACGTCTGGTGGTGGTAGGGATCTTCCACCATGGGTAGCGGAGATGACGTTAACAACTCCTATAGCTATATTGAACCCAACTCCTGACGAGTTAGCGAAGCTGGAGGCTAAGGGGATAAAGCTTTTTAAGGTTGATTTAACTAAGCATAAGCCGTTTAAAACAGATGTGAAAGCTGAATTTATGTATACTGCTGTACTTACTACTATTCTGTTTACTGATGATAAGGTTTTCCCTGAGGAGGATGCCTACAATTTCTTGAAGGCAATTGAGAAAAACATTCGTGAACTGGAATCAATCGATCCAGCTTTCGGACAGTTAGCGGAGGATTTTGTGGGGTTGCAGCTTTTAGGCATAGAGGATATGCGTAGCTACTATCCAAATGTACCGATACATCCTGGATTAGTTAAGTATCTGAAGGAGAAGGGAGTATGGAAATAATAACATAACTATTTTTTTAGCATTATAGGAAATGTTGGTGTGGCTTTAATGTTTAATAATTTATAATTCCCGCTGGGTGGAGTATCTTGAATAAACTTCTTAACTATGCTATTCTAGGCTTTGAAGTATTTATTTCGATTATCCTCATTTATTATTATGCTACTGGATATGGAGGATCTATGCTTCTAGCAGTATCTATTGTTCCATTAACGTTTGCATTACATACGCTTTACTCGCTTAGGGAGAATAAGCTTTATCCTAGGCTAGGTATTAGGGTAAATTATGTTTTAGGCGCTGCATACGTTGTATTAAGCATAATTGTTTCAGCTTATTTGATTGTGAATTTTGATGATTTAAGATATTTAAGGTTCGGCTCCCCTAATAATGTTGATTATGCTATTGGTTTAATAGCCTTATTCCTCATCATGGAGTATGCGAGGAGGAAGCATATCGCCATATTTATATTTAATGTTTTCCTAATTTTCTACACGCTTTACGGATATTTGTTTCCAGGTGTTTTTAGACATCCTGGGGTTAGCATACGTGTACTTCTCAGCTCTTTAACTGTAAATTTTGAAACCGGTATTTTTGAGAGGCTACCTCAAATCGCCTTAACAATTATTGGTGCATTTATGTTTTTCTCATCTATTGCTTACGGCTTCGGCCTCCTAAACTCCCTAATTAACGTGGTTATGGGTAAGCTAGGTAGGAAATCCTCAACAATCCCTATGGCATGTGTCCTAAACTCAATGATTATCGGCTTACCTACTGGCAGTATAGCTGCTAATGTTGCTGTAAGCGGATCCTACACTATTCCATTAATGAAGAGGACAGGTATTCCTGGAAAAACTGCTGGTGCTATAGAGGGTGCTTCCGGTGTAGCAGCACAGCTATCACCTCCGTTAATGGGTGTAGCTGCATTCATTATGGCTGAGTACTTGAGGGTTTCATATCTTGACGTATGTATTAGGGGGTGGATATTACTATTCATATATTTTGTTAGCCTACAATTCATCGTTTATCTATTATCTAGGAAATATATTAGTAGGGAGGCTATGGCTACAGGTTTTGTTTATGGGGGGAGAGATATAGCTAATACTGTACTCTTCTTCCTCGGTATTGCGCTTATAACATATCTTATGTGGATCGGTGTATCAGCAATACTTGCCGGCTTCGTATCAGCAATACTTCTACTAATCATAGCGGTAGTAAGCATTACCCTCTCACTCACCCTACAGAAGAAGCCTCCTAAAACAATATTGAGGGAGATAGGTAGTAGGTTTGCCTCCTCTATAGGTAGCTTTATGTCCGATGTTGTTGATGTAACCCTCCTCCTATCAAATCTTGGAGCTATGGTTGCATTGTTTACGATTACAGGAGTTCCCCCGAAAATAGGCTTCATACTTATGGAGGTTGGAGGCATGAATATAATGCTTACGGTAGCTATAGCCTTCATTTTTGGATATATTTTGGGTTTAGGACTACCGCCAGCACCTACATACATACTTACAGCTATACTGGTAGCACCATACCTAGTTAAGCTTGGATTTAATCCTTGGGCAATACATTTCTTCGCCTTCTTCCTAGCCCTCTTCTCCGAGCTTTCACCACCAACCTCAGTAGCAGCTGCTGTAGCATCAAAAATATCCGGTGCAGGCTTTATGGAGACATTGGTTGAGTTGATGAAGATATGTTTACCCCTCTTCATCTTGATGTTTGGAGTACTGGCGGAGCAGTCAATAGTATCTGAGCTAAGCCTAACTCCAGTAGCTGTAATTACTATCAGCATAATCGCCTTCTCCCTTGGGCTCTTCGGCAAATTTAGTAGAAAGCCTATAATAGACATACCGTTAAGAGGGCTTCTCATAATATGCTCCATAGCTATATTCCACCCCAGTATTGAAGTACGTATTTTATCTCTTATTCTAACGCTGGGCTTAGCCTACATCTACTTCAAATACTCTAGGCTTCAAGCATGATCTTAAACTATTTATATAATTCATCCCCATAGATCTTCATGAAATAATGAAACATACTATAGTGATAATTAATATTTATTGTAGCTAAGATCTAAACTGGTGTTAACCATTGCTCCTCTAGGTTTAAGATGTGGAATTATAAGGCTTTTACCTCATCTATAAGTGAGGTTTATAGGCTTGTAAGCCAAGTAGAAAATTAAACAATGCTTAGAAGACTAATATTAAGTTTATGAATTGCTGGATATGTCTCTAAATATTGTGGAATTTGTAATGCTGTGAGTTGCTTTATTATATAACTTGTAATTTTGTTAAATTTGGCGTCTTCTTTTAATTTAACAATTAATTTAGGTGATGAATAATCTTCCCAGCTCTATGAAAATAAGGGAAGATACAAATTTGCATAGTATAATGTTTTTGTAAATAAATTTATATACAATTATTATTGTAATACTTGTATGGCAATAATTACAGTACGGGTAGATGGGGAAACTAAAAGATTGATGAGGGAAATTAGGATTAATTGGAGTGATTTTATTAGAAATGCAATAAGGGATAAGATAGAGGAGGAGAGGGGGAGGAATTTGGCGAAGGCGGTTCTGATCAATGAGAAGTTAAAGAGGAAAAGTAGGGGTGAAGCTAAAGCTGAAGAAATAATAAGAATGTTTAGGGAGGAGCGATATGTCGATAGTGGTGGTTGATGCAAGTATAGTGGTTTGTTGAAGAGGAGAACTCTGATAAGGCTATAAGGATTAGGGATAAATATGTTGAAGGGGGTAAGGCTTATAGCTCCTGAAATTATTAAGTTTGAAGTTTTAAACGCTTTGTACTATAAGAAGCTCTTCTCCGAAGATGAAATGGAAGAGATCTCAGAAGCCTTAGATTCATACTTGTTTGACCTGTATCCTCTTAAGGGGGAATATGCTAAAAGACTGTAGAAACCGCGTTTAGAAATAACATAACAATTTATGATGCATCATATATCTCCCTTGCAATTATGAAAAATGCTTATTTCTACACAGCAGATGAGAAACTCATAAAAAGATTAAATAAGGACTACCTAAAATACATCAAAATAATAAAGTAATGCTAACATCCAACATATATCGATTAGCATTACTTCCTAAAACAATAGGTTTCAGCATTGCTGATTCCCACCTCCTAAGCTGGAAGGCTTGATGGATTTATATTCTTAGCGGAGCTTAGACTAACCGACTTAAAGAGTTAGCTGGATAACCTACTTGAACGGGGCTGTTGGAAGCTTTAAAATTGTTGATTTCATGGTGGGTTATTATTTCTTTTAGGGTTTCAAGCGTTATGTTTCCACCGCTAAGAATTAATGCTGTCTTCATGTTTCTAATTTGGTTTTTAAGTTTTAACGCTGCAGCTGTTGAAGCTGCTCCAGCCCCCTCAGCTAGTTGATGGGTTGTTTCAAGCAGTAGTAGGATTGCTTTAGCTATTTCCTCATCGCTTACGAGAACCATATCGTCTAGAAGTTTCCACATTATGTTTAGTGTTAGCTCGAAGGGGGCTCTTGTAGCTAACCCCTCAGCAAAGGTATTTACTGTTTCCGTCTTTATTATTCTTCTATTCCTCCATGATAGGTATACTGCTGGAGCACCGCTGGCCTGTACTCCAATAACCCTTATTTTAGGATTTATTGTTTTAGCTACAATACAGGCTGCTGATGCTCCGCTTCCACCACCTACAGGGCAGATTATTACATCTACATCCGGAAGATCCTCAACAACTTCCAGATAAAGTGTTCCAACACCTGAAATTAGGTGTGGCTCGTTTCCTGAATGTATGTAGCGGTAGCCCCGCTTAACGGCTTCCTTCTCAGTCCATTCCCTAGCTTCATCAAAATCCCTACCGTGAAATACTACTTCAGCTCCTAGATCCCTTATGGCTTGAGCCTTAAACGGATTTGCCTTCTCAGGCATAACTATTACTGCTTTAACGTTGAATACTGATGCTGCATAGGCTATGGATAAGCCGTGATTACCTGTTGAAACAGCTATAACCCCCTTCTCCAGCTCGTCGGGGGTGAGGTTTGAGATTAGGTTAACTCCTCCTCTAACCTTAAATGCGCCTGTAACCTGTATATTTTCACATTTAATGTATGCATCACACTCCAAAATCCTGGAGAGCTGCTTCGAGTATATTAGCGGTGTTCTTCTAAGATGTTTGGAAACTATTTTTCTAGCCTTCAATACATCATGTAGTGATGGATACATGGAGAACACCTAGAGTAGGGGGATAAGTGTAAATACTATAGCGTCCGCAACTATGTTTTCTATTTTTGCATATTCGTTTGGCTGATGAGCGGTTTCATCAACAGTACTCCATACAGCTGCAGGTATCCCCCTACTTCTGAATAGTGCAGCAACAGTTCCTCCACCTATCCCCACCGTTTTAGGCTTTACACCTCTTGAATACTTTACTGCCTCCATAAGTCTAACAACAACCTCACTATCTTCAGGTGTTGGTGGTGGGGAATCGTTTCTTAAAACAACCTCAACATCAATTCTTACACCATACTTCTCCTCAAACTCAGCCTTTAAAACATTTACATCTTTTAAAACAGCATCCACATCATATCTTGGAAGTATACGGCAATCAAAATATATAGTGTCAACTCCTGGAATAATGTTTATACCTGCTACGTTAGTCTCCTTTCTTGTAGGTTCAAACGTTGATTCCTGAGGAGTAAATATAGGGTCTTTATCGGAGTATTTTTCATGAAGATACTTATCAATTCTTAAAGCATACATCATGCCGACTCTATGAGCATTTAAGCCTTTATGAGGTGTACTTCCATGAGCCTGCTTACCGTAGGTTGTTATTTTAAGCCATAACACACTCTTCTCAGCTATCTCTATCTCCAACCCGTCAGGAGATCCTGAATCCGGAACAATAATTAGGTCTTCAGGCTTAAACAATCCCCTATCTAGCAGGTACCTTAACCCATACTGGCTTCCAGCCTCCTCATCAGATACAAACACAACACCAAAATTAAATCTAGGCTTAACCTTTAACATCCTCAATATTCTTAAGGCCAGCATAGATGAAGCTATTGCCTGACCATTATCCTCAGCTCCTCTAGCATATATTTTCCCATCCTTAACTACCGGCTTAAACGGATCAGTACTCCAAAGCCTCAAATCTCCTTCAGGAACTGTGTCAAGATGTGAAACAATCCATAAGCTTTTAGAACTATCATCCCCCTCAATAACCCCAATGATGTTAGGTCTTAAACCCTCCGGTACCCTATCATCATGAACATTAACGCATTCCAAAACATCGAGATTGTAGCTGCTGAGAACTTTATGTAGGGCTTCACCACGTTTAAACTCTCCCCCACCACCCATAGATGGATTTACTGCTTTAATACTTAAAACATTAAGGAAATCGTTAATAACAGATTCTTTAAGCATATCAGCATAGCTTCTAACAGTATCCAGCAGCCCACTCACAACACTATCTATAATAGATATAAATAAATCTAGCGTTAAACTCTCCTCTAAGCATTGAAGGATGTCTACGCCTCTACGATTCTACACATGACGGCTTAAAAGCCAACATATTAGTAAGCATAACTTGTCTACGAGCATACATGCAGCATCTTAAGCTAATATATGAACGTGGCAAATTAGGAGGCTAATACAATACGCTGGTTTAATCTATTGGCTAGTATACTGTACTTAACCCTCTAAGCCGTATTTCCCAATCTATTACTGAAAAGCTTAAATATAAGGCTAGAAAATTTACTTTATGGCTGAAGCATTCGTACTTATAAATACTGAGATAGGTGCTGAAGAGGAGGTTTTAAAGAAGCTTGCAGGTATTGATGGGGTTAAGGAAACATACATGGTTTACGGTGTTTATGATATTATAGCTAAGATAGAGGCTGAAGATCTTGATAGGCTTAAAGACATCGTAACGTGGAGGATTAGAAGACTTGACAAGGTTAGAAGCACAATCACGATGATTGTTGCATCAAGAAGAAAACCCTAACATAACCCGTCTCTTTCTAACTAAGCAAATAGATTTAACAGCACATTCCTACTAAGATAAGGCTTAACATCCTTAAGTATTAGACTGGATGTAGCAGCTTAGGCTTACTATCCACTACATCATACCGGTGCTGATGATTTAATGGTGGAAACATTCCACAGCTCACTCAGCACATAGTCTTATTGGGAAGACTTTGAAATATGAATACAATACTATACTTAATACTCCACCCCTAGCTGGTTTCCAGCATATTACTGAGGAAGATTGGAATGAAGGGTTTAGGCAAAATCGTAGCGGGAATAAATTACTGGTCGGGAAGCATTGGGACTATTAAGGATGCTGCTAAAGCTAGGTGGAAGAGGATTTTAAAAGATTTCAGGTCTATTGTAAAAAGCTTCTTCTAAAGTTGAATACATAACAATTGCTGCAAGCCCAATAAACTAGAGCCTTCTCACTGCCGGGGCAGCTGGGAGAGTGGATGTTAACGCTTAATTCATTAATGGGATGTATTTATGCTTACTCCTTAGATATTTTTCCATATCTACCTATGTTAACCTGGATCTTCCCCCGAAACGTTGTTGTATATCCATTACTGATAACTACAGTATCTCCTACTGAGAAACGGCTAATCTGCTCGTTCCAGAGGCTTAGTTGAGTAGTTCCAGTTTCATCCTGTATTGTTGCATCAGCAACCTTAGCAGAGCCAAATCTTGTACTTACATTTCTAGGCTCTGAAACCTCTATAATTCTTGCTTTAAGATTCACATTTCTCATTCCAGGCTTTAAATCCGAAATTTTCAACATAACCACCTCACAGTTTATCCAACCATCTATATATAAAGATTTTGGATTCTGAACATAAATCCTCCACTACACCAATCCCTAATAGCTCCACAACATCTCAACCCGTCTTGAAGCCTTAAATGTAGTGATTTAAAATGTTTGACTTCAGGCAATGATAAGCAGCTTAACTATATATAAAATGTATTTAGTGATTTATTGTTGGTGGTTTAGTGAGGGTATGTATTGGTGGAGGGGGGCTTGCAGGGCTTAGCTTAGCCTATTTTTTAAGAGGATTAAGCAATGTGGTTTTGGTTGAGGCTAATAGCAGAGTTGGGGGATTATTAAGGTCTGAAGCTGTTAACAACTTCATTTTTGATACTGGAGGGGCTCACATAATATTCTCAAGAGATAGAGATGTTTTAAACTTCATTGTGGAAACTATAGGTAGAGTTGTTAAGCATAGAAGGGATGCTAGAATATTCTATAATGGTAGATTCATCAAGTACCCGTTCGAGAACGGCATATACATGCTGGATCCTGAAGAAAGGTTTGAAATACTTTTAGACTTCGTAAATAACCTATTAAGAAGGGAGAGAGGGGAGTTAAAGAAGCCTGAAAACCTTGAGGAATGGTTCTACTACGTTTTCGGCAAGGCAATTTCAAGAAAGTACCTAATCCCATACAACCTTAAGATCTGGAAGAAATCGTTGAAAAAAATATCGGCTGAATGGGTTAATGATAGGGTTCCAAATCCCCCAATATCCGACATATTGAAGGGAGCTGTAGGTATACCTACAGAGGGATATCTCCACCAGCTGGAATTCTACTATCCTGAAGATGGAGGTATAGAGGTATTAGCGAAATCCCTTCTAGAAAAAATATCTGGGAAAGTAGCTGTAGCAGCAGGTATGAGGGTGGAAAGCATTAAAATAGGGAGGGGGGAAATTACTGTTAGAACAAATAGTAAAAGCATTAAATGCGACATCTTCATAAACACTATACCTCTACCTGAATTGATTAAGGCTATCAACAACGCTCCAGAACATATTTTAAAGCTTACTAAAAAGCTTAAATACAATAGCCTTATAGTTGTTGGAGCCGGATTAAAGAACGGCTTCAAACCATACCACTGGATATACTTCCCACAGCGTAAAGTAACATTCCATAGGGTAGCTGCAATAAGCAGCCTCACCTCCAAGCCTGGAGAACATGCATCAATAGTATTTGAAACATCAACACCTCCAAACAGTAAGCTATGGAGACTAAACAATAATGAGATTATTGAGAAAATACTTGGCGAAGCTGAAAAACTAGAACTACTTAAAAGAGAGGATGTTGAGATAGCGAAGATCTGGAGATGGAATTACGCATACATAATATACAATAATGAATATAGTAAAGTATTGAGTGAAATACTAAACTATCTAAGTGAAATCAGCCTACATACTACTGGAAGATTTGGATTATGGAAATATCTAAACATGGATCAAGTAATATTGGAATCAAAAAAACTAGCATCAAAAATACTGGGTAAATTAACCCCTATATAAACTACATTTTAAAATTTATAAAAACTATATGATAACTATAGTAAAATTTAAAAAAGAGTGAAAAAATATAGTTTAGAGGTGGTTATGTGAAAACCTATGCAGGTCAAGGAGGTATTCCATCCCCATTCCCACTATAAATCTTTAATAATGTTTAGTGATATGTCAGACCTCGGTACTTAGAGATAGCATTCTAAACTAGTATATCTTCACCTAACCAAAAACTTTTTATTTATCTTAAAATAGTTATTAGCTATGCTGGCTAATAATCAAGTACATTATGCTGGGATTCTGAATGGTTTAAGTGAGTACCTTAAACATATAGATGAGAGGAATATAAGAATTATTAGAGCTATGTGTAAGTATGGATTAAATATTTCTAGGGTAGCTAAGGAATCTGGGCTTCCATTAACTTCTGTAAAGTACCGTATAGACAAGTTAATCAATAATGGATTAATTAGGCTAGTAGCAAAAATAAACTTTTCAAAAATAGGTGTTAGAACAGTTGCTGCAATGCTTTATAAACCTCAAATTCCTGGAGATTATCTTTTAGATATATTAGCGAATGCTAATCAATATTTAGCCTACGCCTCAAAATGTTTCAGCAACTCCAGTAGTATCTATACTATACATCGTATTCCATTCGGTCATGAAGTTGATTTTGAAGCATATCTTAATGAGCTTAAGAAGTTAAACCTGATAAGAGATTACGAGATTCTATGGGCTACAGGTAGCTATTATTTCCCACCAGGTTTTGAATGGTTTGACTTTAAAGGTAAAGTATGGGTTTCCAGATGGTCTGATTGGGTTAAGGAAATAGATAGAGCATCAGCAATCCTCCCAAAATCCTTAAACAATATTAGTAGCGTGGTTTTTAAAATTGATAACGTAGATTCAGAGCTGCTCTACAGGCTTGAAATGAATGCTACAGTTAATATTTCAGAGGTAGCTAGCCAAATCAATATCTCACCTCAGCTAGCTAGATACCATTACATTAAGCACCTTGTTGAAACAGGTATTGTTGAGGGCTTCTCAGCAATAGTTACCCCCTATCCATTACAGCTCTTAGCCCCAGCTATTTTCTTCCTTGAGTTTCCAAACAATACATTAATGTCTAAATTCATCAATTCATTAAGTGGAAAACCATTCGCTCATTCAGTAATTAGGGTTGCTAATGAGAATAAGATTATTTCCCAATTCTTCATAAACGCTACTGAAATAGTTCAATTTCTTAAAACCTTAAATAGCTTAATAGATATGGGAGTAATTAAGGACTTCAGCTATTTCCTACTGGACCTCTCTAGATTCTATCATAGAACTCTGCCGTACAATGCGTTGAAGGATGGTGTCTGGATATATAGTCATAGTGAATACGTAGAGAGGCTAGGAACTGTATCTGAAGAGGTTGCGGAGAAGCTGAAGACAGCTTCATCTTTTAAACACTACTAATTTTAGATATAGCGAAGTATTATATATTCTTTCCCATACAGTTTTAGGGATTAAGGTTGAAGGGGGCTGCTTATCTTAGAGTTTCAACTGAGCTTCAGGGAACTGAGGATCAGAGGAGGGCTATAGAGGATTTTGCATCTAGGAATGGTATAGAGATTATTGGGTGGTTTCAGGATCCTGATGTTTCAGGAGCGGTTCCGGCTTTTGAGAGGGAGGGTTTTAGGGAGATGCTGAACTATATGGCTAGGGGAAACGTTAAGGCAATAGTTGTGTATGCTTTGGATAGGCTTGGTAGAAGCTTTACTGATATATTTAGAACTTTAAACGAGCTTGATAAGTACGGCATAACTGTCTTCAGTGTTCGGGATAGCTTTCTTCAAACCCTTGATCAAAGTATTAGAAAGCTTGTTTTAGCAGTATTAGCGTGGGCTTCAGAGTATGAGGTTAAGCTAATACGGGAGAGGGTTAGGCTTGCAATGAGGAGGGAGGAGGTTCAAACTAAGCTTAATCTAATCCGTAAAGTATCTAAGATAAGTAGTGAATCTAGAAAGCTGATAGTTAGCCTTTACAGTCAGGGATGGTCTCTAAGAAGAATAGCTAAAGCATTAAACCTTACACTATACAGTGTTAGAAAGGTTCTTGTTGAGGAGGGTGTTATAGAGCCTAACGGCTGCCCAAGATGCAGCCATAAACTGTTTTGGGACGATATAGATAATACATATAAATGTAGAAACTGCGGATATAGAAAGCTATAATCTACAATAGGTAATTAACTATAGGTCATGTTAAACTTTAGCTTAAATACTATAGTCTAAGCTTAAGGTAAGCAATAGATACAATAAAGCAGTAAGCTTCAATACTTGTTAAATCTACGTTCATATTTGAGCATGCTGGGAGATAAAATTGTAGATTAGAAATTGTAGGTCTAATTTGCGGAGTGTTGGCTTACCGTAGTAAAATATAAATGTAAAAAGATGGATTTTAGATGAATGCTTATGGTTTCGCTTAGAGGTTGGACGGTAATATCGATAATTCTGGTTTTCACAATACTTGTTGTTTACGGATTTCTTTTTGAGGCTGAGTTTGAAGCTATATTGAGTACTTCATGGATTCTTATTATTTTAGGTTTTATTCTTGGATTTGCTATGATCTTCATCACTGGTGTTAGACTTTATGTTTTATGTAGAATACTTCATGTTAATATAGGTTTGCTTGATTCGGTAATTATTAGGGGGATTGGAATGTTTGTATCCTATATTACCCCAACACTTATCGGCGGTGAACCTGTAAGAGCAATACTTCTACAGAGGAGAGCGAATAACTCCTCAATAGGTTTAGCTTCAAGCATAGTTTTTATAGAGACATATTTCGACATCATTATCTGTAATGTTTTAACCCTACTTCTTGGATTTAGCGATATTGCTGGAAAAAATTTTAAGGTTACATTACCGTATTTAGCTGCTTTATACCAGATTACTTCATGGACAACCGTATTGTTTGTTGGATTTCACGGAGTAACGAACAGTAAGGTTATAGGATTTTTAAGCAGATATACGAAGATAGGGGTTGATAAGATAAGGTTTGAAGGGGAAGGGTTTAGATTGGGATTTAGAGAAATGCTAAAACCCCACGGCTTACTGGTTTTACTTACCTCAATAGGTTCACTTCTAGTTGGAGCCTTAACATTTATGTTTGCAGGCTTCATGAGTGGAGGATATTTAAGCCTTACCACCTCCTTAAAGGGATTTGTATTCGCATCATCTCTTGGAATAAGCCCCCTGCCCGGCGGTGCTCTCGGAGTTGAGTATGGAGCATCCCTAATAGCAAATGCAACTACAGTTATAATGTGGAGGTTTATGTCTTACTATATGATACTCCTAATTGGGGGATTAATAACAGTGTATGCTGTACATAGATTGAAAATCATAATGCCAAATAAAATAGCTAAGTAGTAGTGAAGTTAATAAATCAGATACTAGCATCCTTAACAACTCCAATCTTAAACTTACTACTGATTCTTAAAATATTTTAGGTTAAGAGATTTATATTGGGCTGTGAGGATTATTTAGGGTGAAGAGCCCCACCATAAATACAGTATTCCGCATGTTGAGTAAACGACTTTAAAGCCTTAGCTCTCCTCTTTAGATCCGGCAGCTTAACGTATTGTATCTGATTTCCTAAGCTGCCACGTCCCTTTAAACGTAAAATTAATATTTATATGGTTTAGATTACCCTATGAATAAGTTTTCATTCAGTAATATACCTAAAATCCATTTTCTATCAAGTGAGAGTATTAGGGTAATACATGAGGCAAGTATAGAGCTTCTCGGGAAGATAGGTGTTCTAGTACAGAGTAGGGATGTGTTAAAGCTTCTTATAGATGCTGGATGTGAGGTTGATTCTAGGAATAGGGTTAAGATTCCTGAGCATCTTGTTAATGAATGTATTAAGTCAGCCCCGTCATCAGTAAGGATTTATAGTAGGGATGGAAAGCATGACTTAAATGTTGGGGGTGATAACGTATATTTTAATCCAGGCTCAGCAGCAATATCAATTCTAGATTCTGAAACGGAGGCTACTCGTACACCTACCGTTAGGGATTTGGTAGATTTCGTTGTTGTTACGGATTACCTTAATAATATTCATGCTCAAAGCACAGCTATTGTGCCTTCAGATGTTCCTGAAGAAGTTAAGGATAGAGTAAGGCTCTACATCACCCTAAAATATTCTACCAAGCCGGTTATTACAGGTGCTTTCACTATTGATGGTCTCCACGACATGAAGAAAATGCTTGATATCGTTGCTGGATGCGATTCTGGAAGGAAGCCTATGGCTATATTTGATGTATGTCCATCCCCTCCATTGAAGTGGAGCGAGTTAACAGTTACTAATCTAGTTGACTGTGCAAGATACCGTATACCGGCGGAGCTTGTATCAATGCCTCAAATAGGTGCAACAGGTCCAGCAACACTTGCAGGATGCCTTATCCAGCATACAGCTGAAAACCTTTCAGGAATAGTTATACATCAACTTACAAATAGGGGTGCTCCAATAATTTATGGAGGCTCACCAGCCCTCCTAGATATGAGGAGCGGTATGTCATGCATGGCAGCTCCTGAAGTAATGCTTCTAGTAGCTGGATATGTTGAAATAGGTAAATACTACGGTCTACCTACACATGGATACTTAGGATTAAGCGATACTAAAACTGTTGATTACCAGGCAGGGTTAGAGTCAGCTATAGGACTACTGGTAGGAGCATTAAAAAGAGTTAATATAGTTTCAGGAGCTGGAATGATTGATTTTGAAAGCTGTCAAAGCCTAGAGAAGCTTGTATTAGATAATGAGATATGTGGATACGTGTTAAGAATTGTTAGAGGGATGGATGTAATGGAGGAGACATTAGCGTTAGAAACATTTAATGAAGCTATAGAGAGGGGGGACTTCATATCCCTAAAGCATACGTTGAAATGGTTTAGAAACGAGCAATACTTCCCGAGTGGATTAATCGATAGGGATTCCCGTAGGAAGTGGATGGATAAAGGGTTGAAAAATGCTTGGAGAAGAGCTAGGGAGGAGGTTAGTAAAATACTTAAAGAGTATAAGCCACAGCCGCTTCCAACAGATGTTGATAGGGAGCTTAACGAATTCATAAACTCAGTAATGAAGAAATATAAAGCTAAACTATCTACATTAAACCTTAACAATCCAAATCTTGGTAGGTATAGTTAAACGAGGGTTTTGTTGACTTCAAGAAGGGATGTTGAAGGAATAGCCTCTATGAAGGAAGTGATGGATGCTGTGGAGAAGGCTTTTAGAGCTAAAGGCTTGGGGAAAGTGGAAATGCCGCCGAAGGTTTATGTAAATTTTCCAAAGGGTGATTTTAGAGTAATGCCCTGCTATATTCCCGAACTTGGATTTAGCAGTGTAAAAATTGTAAATTCCCATCCGGAAAATCCTGAAAGGTATGGATTACCAACAGTAATGGCAACTATAGTTTAATAGATCCGGAAACTGGAAAGCCTGTTGCAATTATGGATGGAACATGGATAACAAGCATGCGTACCGGCGCTGCTGGCGGCATAGCTGCAAAGTATCTTGCTAGAAAAGATTCAAAAATAGTTGGGATGATTGGAGCTGGTGTTCAAGCTAGAACTCAATTATTAGCTTCGCTCTTAAATAAGATTTTTGTGGCTCTTTTTGTTGTTTATTTATGGATGTTCTTGATCTCATTTCGAGTAGGTTGGTATGCTCTAGGTTTTTCAGGATGGTTAGATGGGGGGATGGTGTTTTCTGTCCGAGATGCGGGTCTTGGATGGTTAAGGGTCATGGAAACTATAGGCAGGGGCTTAAACGCTATAAATGTAAGGCTTGTAAACGAACATTCAACGACAAGACTGGAACAATACTCCACTACTCTAGGCTAAGCCTTAGGGAGTGGCTTACAATCATAATCCTACTCCTCTACCTACACAACTCATGCCTAAGCTTAAGCTGGCTTCTTGATAGAAGCTATATGCCCATATTAAGGCTTTGAAGAAGCTCAGCCTAAGGAAGGCTCAACATATGAGGATGGGTGGAGTTGTTGAGTTTGATGAGGTATATGTTACAGCAGGTCTTAAGGGTAGGAATAACAGTGAGAGAATTAGGAGGATTGGGGGGAAGCCTAGGCGTAGAGGTCTCAGGAGGCGTGGATCGTGGGGGGAGGATAAGCCAGCAGTCTTCATACTCGTTGGGAGGAGTGATGTGGAGGATTATATTCCATCAGGAGATGTTGAGTCTGAAACCTAAGATAATTGGGAGGCATGTATTGGAGGGCTCAACAATATACACAGACTTCTTCAAATCCTACCTCAGCCTAGGTGGGGCGGGATACAGGCATGAATACATAAACCATTCAGAAGTGGTTAGGGGGAATGCCACATTAACGGATGTGAGAACAGAGCATCACTACTTAGGCCATGGCTAACAATCCACAGAGGCATATGTAAAGACAATCTAAGCCTCTACCTAGCCGCCTTCAAAACCTACAGGAGATGTAGAGGTATGAAGCCAATAGAAGCCATAAAGGAAATCCTAAAGAACATCCTTATCTCCACAGCTCTAATAGCCATCATAAAGAACACCAGCCTAGAAGCAACAATCCAAAACCAGCCACAAAATTCTTATTTAAGAGCGAAATCTTATTTAAGAGCGATGTATCAAATATTTATCCAGTATGGCTCTGCCTTCTTCTAAACCTGAATATTTCATAGATTAGCCTATTATAGTGCTAGCAGCACACGCTGAAGGTAGAGGACTCACTTTAAGGAGAGCATCCAGTAAAGATGAGAAATAGCTAAAACTGTAATACATTTAGAAAATAGCGAGTTTAAAATAGATGTAAACCACCATACAACTCATGCTGAAGTATCTTAATCCATAGCCTGGTAAACAGTTATCCTCCTCAATGCCTTTAGCTATTTAACTACCGTTTTCGCTATGTCTTTTAGTTTTTCAACGAGTTTTAATATTATGGATGCCTCCTCCTCGGTAACTATGTATGTAGCATCATATCTTGCCTTATTTCTTAGGTCTAATGCTCTATATAGCTTCTTCCCTACGTCTTTGTCAACAATACCTGTAGTTACATATAGTCTTCCAAATTGCTGAATCATTCCTCCATGGCTTGGCGCTAGTGATTGGTTTTTAAGTATTATTAATGCCTTAACTATCAGCTCAGCAGCATTGTATCCAGTATCAATTGTAAGCCTATATTTCCCATCTTTAAACGCATCTAGAGCATAGCTGTAGTATTCATCTGCCAGATGGAGGAGGCTGTTTATAGCTGGTGCTTCACCCCCATCGTATAGTTTAACTCCATAGTTTAACACTTCATGTAGGAATGGTGTGGATGCTTTAGAGTGGAATTCTAGAATTGACATAGTAACAGTTTCTATCGGCTCCCCTGTCTTCATGGATGCTTCAAAAGCTGCTTCAGCAACCATATCTAGATCCTCCTCCGATAACTTGTCGAGAACTATCAGGAGGTCAACATCACTTTCCGCACTAAATTTTTTCTTAGCCACACTTCCAAACAGGTATATTTTACATATTGACTTAGGAATTCTACTAGCAAGTATTGATGAGAAGTATTCCGCAGCTTCAAGCTTCCTCCTGAAAACTTCAAAACCCACACATACAGCTATACAAACTAGTATTTATAGCTTTGTAGCTTAATTCTTTGGTTTGGATTCTAAGCAGCGGATGATGATGCTTTAGCTTAATTTTGGTTTTGATTGCTTAGGTCTAATACTCCATGGTTATGGAGGTCTAAACCATTAGGAATTCTATATGGGCAATGTAGTGAGCTAAAGTTTACATCATCATCTACCAGCGAAAAGTTTAAATATGTACTAGTATTACTGGGTTATGAATTCGGTAATATTTATGGTGGTTAAGCATGCATATTCCTGACGGCTTTCTAGACGTTACTACATCAGCTGTTACTTACATTATATTTCTAGGCTATGGAGGATATGCTGTTAGGAGGGTTGGAAGAACTATTGCTGAACGTATTCCATTAATATCTGTGTTGGCTGCAGCTATTTTCGCTGCTCAAATGCTTAACTGGCCAATACCTGGAGGTACAAGCCTCCACTTTGTTGGAGGAGCTTTAGCCGGAATCATGCTTGGGGTTTGGAATGGCTTCTTAGCAATGTTTCTAGTACTTCTAGTTCAATGCCTAGTATTTCATGATGGTGGAATAACGGCTCTCGGAGCTAACGTTGTTAACATGGCAATTATAGATGTTGCTGTAGGATACTTAACATATCGCTTCTTCATTAAGCTGTTTGGATCTGAAATCTCCATACAGGCAGTAGCATCATTTATAGGTGGCTGGCTTGGAATAACTCTTGCAGGACTTGCCTGTGGGCTTGAGATAGGGTACTCCCCATCCTTCCCTTACGGTGTTTCCGTTACTGTACCTGTAATGGCTGGATGGCATGCTATTCTAGGAGTTGTTGAAGGGGTAATTACAGCTTTAGTTGTTACATATCTAGCACGTAAAGCCCCATACCTAATATCTACAGGTGGATAATTATGAGTTCTGGAGGGAGGGGTATTTTATCCTTTAAGAAAACGCTAATAATAGCTTTAATACTTGTGGTTGTTAGTCCTGTTTTCGGTGTTGTTTTAGCTGATGCTTTCGGATATCATGAACCCCTAGATCTAGCTGCTGAGCTTCTTAATCTTCAAGACTTAACGGAGAACATTAACTGGACTCCGCTTCTCGACTATAGGGTGCCTGGATTACCGGCTGAGCTTGGCTATATTGTTTCCGGAATTGTAGGTATCGCTATAATTCTAGCTATCGGATTTATAGTTAGCAGGTTAACGTAATGGGAAGTATTACCAGCAGCTTCCTGGAGGAGTTGGCTGAAACAATTAATGCTTTAAACCATGAGTCTAACTCCAACTTTTTCAATCCATCTATAGCTATACTTTCAGCTCTACTCCTTACTGGATCAGCTTCATTCAGCTCCGGCTTTAAAACCCCTCTGCTTATACTTTGTCTAAGCCCTCTACTTATGCTTCTAGCCCGTTCAAGAATTTATTCATGGCTTAAAATCGTAGCTATTACTGCTCTATGGGCTATTACAGTATCTACACCGCTAATCTTCACATCCTCCGGAAGCCTAGCCAACATAGCGTTAGGACCGGTGGAGCTTAGAATCAGCTTAGAGGGCTTCTACCTAATGGCTACGTTTACAGTTAGGGTTGTAGCTGCAGCTGCTGTATTTACAGCGTTTATCTTCATTCTTGGATGGAGGAGGATGGTGGATGGTTTGAGGGGGTTGAAGATGCCGGAGGTTGCTACCTCCCTAATTTCCCTATCAATAATTTACATACCATACCTCATTAGGGAGATGGTGAAAATGCTTTCAGCTAGGGAGGTACGTATAGTGAGGAAGACTGGTTTTAGAGAGTTATGGTATGTTTTAGCATCAGTAGTAGGGGATTTAATGCTGAGAAGCTATGAGCATGCGTGGAGGCTTGAGAAAGCTATTAAGGCTAGAAGCATTAACCCAAATTCCCCCAAAGCAGGGGGATGTAGGGTATGGATTAATGATTTAATACTGTTAATACTTACGTTCTGCATTACCATGTTAGGTTTTTTATCCGGGTGATACTATGTTAAGAGTTGAAAACGTATATTTCAGCTATCCAGGCGGTGTAGAGGTTTTGAAGGGGGCAAGCCTCACAGCTAATAGGGGTGAAGTAGTAGCGGTGATTGGACCTAATGGAAGCGGTAAAACAACCCTCCTCATGATTGCTGCTGGACTTCTTGAGCCTAGTAGGGGTTTAGTTCTACTAGACGGTAAGCCGTTAAGGAAGCAGCTTCCTGAAGCTAGAAGAAGAATAGGCTTAGTTTTTCAAGATCCCGACGACCAGCTTTTCAATCCAACAGTATATGATGAAATAGCCTTCACGCTCCGCCAGATACTACCTACGAAGGAGGATGTGGATGGGAGAGTTCTTGAAGTTGCTGGGAGGTTTAAGCTTGAAAACGTTCTGGATAAGCCTCCCTACAAGCTAAGTATAGGGGAGAAGCGTAGAGTAACGTTAGCATCAATACTAGCCTACGATCCTGAAGTACTACTGCTAGATGAGCCGACAGCTAATTTAAGCAGTAGATACGTGGAGGAGATAGAGGAGATAGTGTTGGATGCTAAGAAATCCTACAAAACAGTTACTGTAGCCTCACATGATGTGGAGTTTATTGCTAGAGTAGCTGACCGTATCTACATTCTTAACAACGGCACTACGGTAGGAGGATTAAACGCTAAATCAATATTAGCAGATGAATCCCTACTTGCCCTTGCCGATATGAAGCCTCCGCTAGTATTGCAGGCATTAAGACTGCTTAAAATCAACCTGGAGGGGAACCCCCTAACAATAAAAGACCTGCTAGAAACAGTAGAGAAGCCGGGAACAAGTCAGTAACCACTTAAGAAGTATTAATGGTTTCGAAGCTTGGCATGAGGTAGGGGATGGGTTTAAGCGGATTTGTTAAGCTGTAATACTTAGTCTTCCGCCTCCAAGTATGGATGAGGATATTTTTCACTGTATTCCTTCAGCTTCATGATTGCTGATGTTAGGTCGTTAATATCTAAGCCTAATAGTTGAGCATTAGACTCATTAATAAACTCATTAATTCTACTCTTAACCTCAAACTCATCCATCACCACTCCCCTCAGCTTCTCCCTCAGCTTCTCTACGGATTCCTCAGGAATTATGAAGAAGTCGCCTGATATGATTAAATCCAGTATTCTATCACCTATTGTTTCAGCAGTTACCCTAATCAGCTTTTTACCTTTATGTGCAACCTCCACAACTCTAACTCCATCAGCTATCCTAACGGATCTCTCAATCCCCTCCCGTTCATCATCGTATAGGTAAAGCCAATTCCTAGATTTATGTTTAGGTAATACTTCTTCACGCCATATTTTAAGCTCCTCACCGCTTGGACTACCGTAATTAATGTTTAAGCCGATAATCTTCTCATAGCCCTCAATAAACAACTCCTTCAACTGCTTATCTGACGGTATGTATCCAAGCTCCCTTTTAAGAGATGTAATCCAATCCCTCATGCTCTTAGCAAGCTTATCCCTAAACTTTTCACTAGGAACCCTTAGTATATTAGCCATCATGTCGTAGTCGACATCAAGCAATACATTACCGACAAGCACTACAGCTGAACCAATCCTACTAGCTCCATTACCGGATATCTTCCTATTGTTTACGACAACGTCATTTATAGGCTTAAACTCAGCATTTAATCCAAGCCTTCTACATACATATACTGTTACCTCCAAAAACCTTCTAAACAGCTCGGAAACATCATGTGGAACATAGATACTATCAATGCTAGCAACTACCTGATAGAATTGCTGGTTAGAGTCGAGATAGACAGCTCCACCACCCTGCCTCCTCCTAATGATAGGTAATCCAAGCCTCTCGCAAAGCTCAATATTAACCTCCTTCTTAAGCTCCTGATGATAACCTATGCAGACGTAGGGGCTTACAGGTCTAACCAGTATTATCGTGTTTTGGGAAAGCCTCCTATTAATAGCTAACGCTACAGCATCGTAAAACGTCTGAGCCATGTAGGGATCTGCAAGCCCTAAATCAATTAAACGCCACTCCTCCATAACTGCCGGAAACCTAATTAAAATATATATTTTACTACCTAAACAAACTATCAACATGATATATTGCCTCCATTCATATACTATTGTGAAGAGTTTAATGCTTTAAGCCCGGAATTGTTGAGGAATGCTGGTTTCTTAACTTTGCCGCATAGGCTACATGTAATCCATAAACCTCCCGCTTAATTCATAAATTCTTCTACCAATTCTATAATATAATCACGTCATGCTTGCCGACGTTTAGTAGTAAGCATTATTGTTTGCTCCTCCATAGCATTATTAATGCTGCTCTATCGCTCCTAATAGTAAGCTAATAATTCTAGAGGTGCTGCAATAATGGGTGGTTAAACGCTAATCCTACATTAATAGGAACATATTTATAATAGTTGAAGCTATACTATATTTTGGAGGTTTATGAGTGAGCGCGTCGATGTAGGTATTCCGGGCATGAATGAGATACTGCACGGCGGAATACCTAGGAGAAACATTGTCCTATTGTCTGGCGGTCCAGGTACTGGTAAATCTATTTTCGGCCAACAGTTTCTCTACGCTGGCTTCAAATTGAATGAGCCAGGTGTTCTTGTAACTTTGGAGGAGCATCCTGTTCAGGTTAGGATTAACATGGACCGCTTCGGCTGGGAGCCGAGAAAATATGAGCAGGAGGGGAAGTTCGCTATTGTTGATGCTTTTACCTCCGGTGTTGGCGAATCAGCTAGGAGGGAGCGTTACGTAGTTAAAGATCCGGATGATGTTCCAAGCTTTCTAGATGTTATAAGACAGGCAATTACCGAAATAGGTGCTCAAAGAGTTGTTATAGATTCGGTTTCAACCCTCTACATGACTAAGCCCATGCTTGCAAGATCGACGTTAATGCTTATAAAAAAGGTTCTTGCAGGTTTAGGCTGTACAGGCTTTCTCGTCTCACAGGTAAGTGTAACGGATAGAGGGTTTGGTGGACCTGGTGTTGAGCATGCTGCTGATGGAATTATAAGGCTTGATTTAGATGAGTTTCAAGGTGAGCTTAAACGTTCAATAATTATTTGGAAGATGCGTGGAACAGGGCACTCCATGAGAAGACATCTTTTTGAAATAACAAGTAAGGGAATAATTGTCTACTCAGACAAAACCGTAAAGATTACTCCTAGAGGATTGTTTGAAGGGGGGTGAGGTATTATAGGTGAGGTTGAAGTTCCCTTAAAACCTTTAGGAAGGGAGGATATTCAAAAGCTTGAAGCAGTCCTCCTCCTAGGAACAGTATCGAGAAGAGACGTTATAGAGAAGATGCGTAGCACAAATCCGAAGGATAGAATTACATGGATAGATTCCTTAGCTGTTGCAGCTGGAGCTCTTGCAAGGGAGAAAGCCGGAATGACCATTACACGAATAGCTGATGAGCTTGGCAGAGGTGAGCAAACTGTTAAAGCACATCTAGCAGGAAAGACTGAAGCTGGAAAACTTGTAAAGGAAACCTATGAAATGCTGGTTCGTGGAGAAAAAGTTTTAACATTTATAGTTAGGGAGGCTGAAGAAGCCTCGGAGGTTGAAAAGCTGAAGGCTGAAGTTGAGAGGGAGAAGCGGGAAAAAGCTGAACTTCAGAGGAGGCTCAGCGAGGCTCAAGACAAACTTAGAAATGCTGTAAAAGCATTGGAGGAATTGCTTAATCAATTAAAAACCTGACGGCGGATCAAGAATATCTACTTCACCCACTTTTTCACTCCCGGTTAGATGCGATTGGCAAATGTCATAGTTCTAATTGTTGTTTCTGCTGTTAAGCTTCCGTATCTGCTTCATCTATTAGGCTAACACATCCATTCCCGAGCTGCATCCCCCATGTGGATTGTAGGCTTAAGCTAGGAACGCTATCTTTAATACTACTATTCAGCTTCGAGTTTACCATGGATAGACCATGGTTATGTAAGCTCTCTACAGCGATGCTGTTTATTTCTAAATACTTTATTTAATGGATGCCTACTACTTATCGGTATATTCCTACGCTTTAGGCTGTAGCCGAGAAGCGCATCTATGATTGCTATTGATGGTATTATGTATTCTCCAGCTTCTACTGGACCGTAGATTATGAAGTCTGCTCCATGAATTCTGAGATACGTATTAACTGATGAGTTGCATGCTCTAAATATGTCTTTAGGCTTTTCCCTAATTTTCCTCCACGTATACATAGCGTTGAATGGAGCTGCTCCACTAGGTAGTCCTAACTCGTTTTTAATATGGAGTATTGATTCAGCAGTTAATGCTATGCTTGGAGGGTCAAGCACTGTAGCATCAATAAGTGTTTTATCTATACCTGCCCTCCGGGCTTTAGATAGAAGCCCCTCAAATCCGTTATATCCCTTAATAACATCCAGCCTCTCCTGAGGCCATATCTTCCTAGGATCTAGAGTAAGCAGTACTGCAGCTTTAATTCCTGAGCTTCTTATAGCTTCAAGCTCCTCATCCCCTGTTTGCGGAGATATTGTATTGTACACTATTCTATCCTGCATTCCGGATTCAACTATATATTTTAAACATTCAACCCTAGCCTTAACGGTCACCCCGTCGAGAAGTAGGGGTGCTTCAGTAATTCTAGATATGATACATACATGCCTCCACAGAGACTCGCCCGTTAATCCACTTACAGCAAACATATGTTGAACACCGTACTCGTCACTAAGCTCCTCAACAATCTTAACACTACGCTCTACAGCATCCATATTAACCTCATCACTAGCCTCATCGATAAATACTTTATGACCCTTATGGAATAAGCTTCCAATCAAAACCGTAGGATTCTCCCCCTCCCCGCCGAAAACAATATCTCCAACAGTAAATCTTACTTGGCTAGCTTTAAACCTAAACATCAACATCTATGTTAAGCCGGAAATTTAAGCTTAGCGTTCAACATCCAAACTAGGGAGCATGTACTACTTATGCTGCTAATTCATGGCTGAATAGATGTTTCTGAGAGTTTATGGAGGGCTTAAACCTGAGTATGCAGCTTCACCGTTAGATATCCTCTAATAATTGTCCCATATCATTAAGCCTAGAAGACTTATAGATAATGTTAAGCCTGGGCTTAATGGGTCTACATCTTGGCGGACCATTTATAGAAGCCTGAAAACTTAACATATTGCCTAACATCCTAAGTTGCTTACTTACAGCGCTTTGTAAACTTAAGCTTTACCTAGAAGTTAATTAGCAAGCTTAAGTTTACAAGACGACTTACAGTACCGATAAGTTTTTAGGTTAATAATTATTTTGAAGCTATGGCTGGAGATGTTAAGATTGGTTTTATCGGTTTAGGTATAATGGGTTTACCTATGGCTACAAACATCTTAAAAGCAGGATATCCGCTTACAGTCTATAATAGAACGATAAGTAAGGCTGAGCCTTTAAGAAGATTAGGGGCTTACGTTGCCGGCTCCCCTAAGGAGGTGGCTCAGAGATCTGATGTTGTTATATCTATGGTTACTGATGTACCTGATGTTGAGGAGGTTCTCTTCGGAGCTAACGGGGTTGTGGAGGGTGGAGGTAGAGGATTAATATTTATCGATATGAGTACAAACTCTCCTGAAGCAGCTAGAAGCTTTGCTAAGCGTCTACTAGATTACGGTATTGAGTTTATGGATGCTCCTGTTACTGGTGGGGATAAGGGGGCTAGGGAGGGTACACTTACAATAATGGCTGGTGGAAGACTTGAAACATTCCAGAGGGTTAAGCCAATATTTGAAGCTATGGGTAAAACCATAGTTTACTGTGGAGAGGTTGGATCAGGCCAAATGGTTAAGCTATGTAACCAAATAGTTGTTGGCTTAAACATGCTAGCAGTTACTGAAGCTCTAGTATTAGCTAGGAGGGCAGGTATAGATGAAAACATACTATTCACAGTATTATCTACAGGAGCTGCTAACTCATTTACTGTACAGTACTATCTCCCTAAAATATTGAGGGGGGATTTTGAGCCTGGATTTAAAGCTTCACATCTTAAAAAGGATCTTAAATACGTTATTGATACTGCAAATAAGCTAAACATACCGCTTCCAGGTGTAAGCATCCTACTTCAACTCTACAACTCACTGGTATCGCAAGGTCTAGGGGAGAAGGGAACTCAGGCATTAATAAAAGTTTACGAGGTGCTAAGTAGTAGATAGATTTAGCCATCAAGCAGGAAGCTCCTACACATTAAGGGAAGCGATAAGCCTCAGCTAACAGCGGAATCAGTAAGCAGCTTATGCTAACATTATTATAATTGATCCTCATCAACCAACCTCCAGTAAGGGTTAGGAAGCAGCTCCATTATTGAGCAGACTAGGCTTTAATCCTATACCTCTATACGTAGTTGACGACACGCATCATTAAATGTACTGGTAACCCTAACAATATACATAACCATCATATATTCTGAGGGTTAACAATATATTTAGGAGCTGCTACGTACCTGCAGTGATATTATGTTTCCTATTAGAGATGAAAACCCTTCAAGAACTACTCCTATAGTTACGTGGATTATTATAGCTGTAAACATCTTCATCTTCATCTACACATACATTATAGATGGTGTAAACTTTGAGAAATATATTTTCAGCTTCGGCACCATACCTGAGAAGATTCTGCGTGGAGAATCTATTTATACACTTTTAACATCGATGTATATGCATGGAGGATTAATGCATATATTCGGCAACATGCTTTACCTAAATATTTTTGGAGATAATGTTGAGGATGCATATGGCCACTTAAAATACTTAGCTTTCTACACTGTCTGCGGTGTTTCAGCCTCACTTATCCATACTTTCCTAACAAGTAATCCACAAATACCTGCAGTAGGTGCTTCAGGAGCTATTTCAGGTATTCTAGGAGCATACGTTATACTTTACCCACGTGCAAGAATACTAACAGCGGTCTTCTTCAGAATAATATACTTCACAAGAGTTCCAGCATCCCTATTCATAGGCTTCTGGTTCATAATGCAGCTACTACTTAGCTCCTACGAAATACTTGGCTACGCTACAGGTATAGCTGTTTGGGCTCATATCGGAGGCTTTATAGTAGGATTAATACTTTCAATACCGCTAAAAGCAAGAATTAGGGAGAGAAGCCTATACTACTTTAATACTCCATAATATTGAGGCTTACTGAAAGTTTGAAGAATCTATGTAAGGATAGGTAAGCTAGCAGATGCTAGCATATTCTACCTGAATAACTGAGCAGATGCTATAGGTTCCCGAGCTGCAAGCCATATTGTAAACTTAATCCTTACCTGGAAGATGACAGGAATTCTAGTTTATAGAGCCGTTAATCCTATAGCAAAGTATTTTAGGTATTAAGTATTCTAAATAAGTATGGCTGAGGGAGTCGAAAATGATGGGTTATCGGATGGTGAAATACTAAGTATACTTAGAAGCGTTAAGGTGATTGCTGTTGTTGGTATATCACGTGATCCATCTAAGCCAGCACATTATGTCCCCAAGTTCCTGAAGGAGAAGGGATATAGAATAGTGCCTGTAAACCCATTTGCAGATGAGGTTTTAGGCGAGAAAGCTTATAAAAGCCTTGAGGAAATCCCCTTTAAAGTAGATGTTGTAAATGTTTTCAGACCATCAGGAGACGTATTGCCAATAGCTGAGCAAGCTATAGGGAAGGCTGAGGTTCTATGGATGCAGGAGGGAATATACAGTAGGGAGGCAGCTGAAAAAGCTAGAAGTAGCGGATTAAAAGTTGTATGGAATAGATGTATGATGAAGGAATACGTAAGGCTAATAGGCGGTAAGCCACGTATAAGCCTTAAATAACTAAGTACTATTTACTAACCGCTGATTTTGGCAAATCCATCAATAAGCTATTTAAAAAGGATTGCAGATAAGAGATCTAATATTTCAGCGTATTCCTGAAAGGAGACTGGTTTGAATTTATCTATCAGCTATCACTTTAATGCTTCATAGTATGTATTTCGCAGTGGAGTTGCTAGATTTGTTTCTTGCATATTGTGGTAGGTTTAAGGTTGAAACTTAGTAGATTATTTTGTTAAGTATTTCCATGATAGTACTATACCGATTGTAGCTAATATTGCTGCGAATATGCTTAGATATATGAAGTCCACTATTAGTGCTGATGGCTCCAGCTGTAGTATTGTTAGCTGTCTAACAGCATCCGTTAGGTATGTGAGGGGGTTTATACGGGCTATTGTCTGCATCCAGCTTGGCATTAGGGAGATTGGGAAGAAGATATTGCTTGCAAACATTAAGGGCATTGTGATTAAGCCTACAAACTGCATAGGTCTCTCCATCCTTGTTGATCTTATGGAGAAAGCTAGGAAAATGGATGAAAGCCCTACGCTAAGTAGGAATATGGCAGCATAGACTCCAACTATGTTAATCCACGTAAAGGTTGAGCTTACCTTCAATCCAAGTATGTAGGCTAACGCTAATATTACTGTTGATTGAAACATGGCTCTAAAGGTTGCATTGAGAATTTTAGCAAATATTATTGCTGCCCGCGATACTGGAGTGCTTATAACCTTATTTAGGAATCCTAGGCGTCTATCCCAAACTATAGACATACCGCTAAACATAGTTGTGGTTGTAACAATCATTGAAACCATGCCTACAGCCATATAGCTGAAGTAGTCTGAAACACCGAAAGTATTCTGCATAATGTTTAAACCTATTTCTGAAAACATTTTCTGAAGCTGTTTTGAAATTAGTGTACCTGGAATATTTATAACTCCGTTTACTGGAGGATTTAGGAGGCTTCCAGGTATTTGAATATTGGGGATGCTGATGTTGTTAAGGTTGCTGGATAGAAATAGCCCCTGGATATTCATAGACTTCCCTAAAAGCCCCATCCATATGAGTGGTTGAAGTATAAACATTACCAGCATTACTGGGTCTTTAAGCCATTTTTTAAGCTCTCTAAGGGTTAACGCCCATAAACCCCTAATTAGGCTTGGATTAAACTCATCCAGCCTACTCATATTGATCTAGCCCTCCTTAAAGTTATTCTCTGCATTCTAATGGATTCCTTAGACTCCTCAACATCCCGTATAGCTCTACCAGTATATTCTAGGTAAACCTCATTTAAAGTAGGCTCCGTAATTGATAGTTTTGTTACTGTGTAGTTTCTCCTCCATAATGCTTCAACGATGATTGGAGCTGTTACTTCACCTTTCTCAGCCTTAATCCAGTAGGTGTTATTCTCTCTCTTAACCTCCTTAACGTTTTCAACACTACGAATTACTTCAGTTACATCCACATCCTCCTTTAAGCTTATGGTTATTATGTCTCCGCCTATACTGTCCTTAAGCTCGCTCGGTGTACCTGTTACAACTATTTTCCCATGGTCTATTATTGCTATACGGTCGCATAGAGCATCAGCCTCCTCCAAGTAGTGTGTAGTCATGAATATAGTCATTCCATACTCCTTCTTCAAACGTTTAATGTAATCCCATGTTGCAGCTCTTGTCTGTACATCTAGGCCGAGAGTAGGCTCATCTAGAAATAGAATCTTCGGCCTATTTATTAAGCCGCATGCAAGTTCAAGTCTACGCCGCATCCCACCTGAATATGTTTCAACCCTCCTATCCTTAAATTCCAGTAGCTCAACAAGCTCCAGCAACTCTAAAGCACGCTTCTTAGCGATTCCTCTCGGAATCCCGTAGAGATCAGCGCATAGCATTATGTTTTCATAGCCTGTTAAGTCCTCATCTGCTGTGTATTCCTGCGGTACAACACCAATCACTTTTCTAACTTCATTCGCCTGTTTTACAATGTCGTAGCCTAATACTGATGCTCTACCTTCCGTCGGCTTTAAAACAGTTATTAACATGTTTATTGTAGTTGTTTTCCCAGCGCCGTTCGGTCCAAGAAAGCCGAATATCTCACCATCATATACGTTGAAGCTAATATGGTCAACAGCTACAAGGCTTCTATTAAAAATCTTCGTTAATCCTTCAGCCTTAATCACGTTTTCCCTCATAGCTTCCACCACGCAGCTTTCCATCTATTTCCTCAAGTCTTTGAGCAGCATTATCCAAAACCTTCAAAACCTCCTCTATAGCCTGCTCCGAAAACTTTTCCTCCAAGCTAATGCCGAGGCTGAATAAAGCCCTAAACAACCGTCTAAAAACCTCACGAATCTCTTCAGCATGTTTTGGAGGAACACGTATCCAGAGAGATCCTAGAAGAGGTGGGATAAACAGCTTCCTACCCATACGGAACTGAATAAGTGTTTTCCGCTGCTCCTCAAGAAACTCCCTCCCCTTATCCGTAAGTATATACCGCTTTACTCCACTTTCAGCCGGAACCTCCCTTACGTAGCTGTTGTCTTGAAGCCAAGCTAGAAGTGGATAAACAGAGCCTGGACTAGGCTTCCAGCAGCCATTAGTGCGTTTCTCAATCTCACTCATAATCTCTGAGCCGGAAAGAGGCTTCTCACTTAAAAGTTCAAGCACTTGATAACGTAGAAAACCCTTAGGTACAGCAGCCATATGTTTTAACCAATACCTGAACGGTTGTGGAGGCTGGCAGTCATCAAACATTTATATCACCATCGATATCAAATTCGATAAAAACTATACTTATAAACTTTACGCTATAAAAGGGGCATCAGTATATTACATTATATGGTATTTGCATTTCCAAGGTTTATTGATATTTTTGCTAACACAATTATTCCCAGCTTACTCCTACCTCATCAATACGATAAGCATTCATAAATCCATTCAGGCTTATGCTTCACATTATAGTAGAATTGTTAAACATATTAGAGTTGTGGGTGTTCCATCTGATCCCTATGGCTATGTCTGAGTTTTCACCAACTATTACATGCACTTACCTCTTTCACGCTTAAGCTCATTATAGCCTACTCCTCCACCCTAACCTCTACAGCCTACAATCCATCACTACAAATCTACAGTTTCCGGAGGGAATTGATTATTCCACTTCATAACTCTTGAAGCCCCATCAGCCATGCATGATCATGTCTTCTAGATATTTCAGCTATTCAGATCTCCACAACTAGAGTTTACCTCCTCGAATCTATGTAGCAACATATAGTTTGTTGGTTAAGAATCCTTATTGCTTAACCCGCAATATTCATGGGCTTAAGTATTCGGAGCCTCTATTAGGGTAGATATTGCTTAGCAATGCTTGATTAACCATACTGAACTAGATGATACTAATGAATATATAGGAGTTGCTAATAGTGTAGAGTTACTGCTATGGATTTAATTGATAATCTATATGATGAGCTTAAAGATATGGCTGAGGCTAAGAGTATTAGAAGTCTAGGATTGTATAGGGTTTTGTCAATGGTGTTTAAGCCTAGCTTCTTTAATGATGTTGCTAGCGTTGTCGATAAGTTAACTACTAAAGCTACAGCTAACGGTGAGAGAATTAGCTGTAGAATTAGTTATGGTGAAGTAGTTGATATGGGTTTAAAATCTATGGATGTTACTGATGGATTCTACATTGAGCTCTACAACTACCAATACGCAACAGTATACCATATAAGGATTTATAAGTTTAAAAGTGGAGATAGGGAGTGGTGTGCTCTCTACGTTGATGAAAACCCTGAAACTCCGTGGTGGACTAGGGATGAACGTATTTAACATATGTATTAAGCTAATACTTGAAAGCCCTCCAATGGATTAGAGACTGATAAGCATAAGTTTGAAATTATTTGAAGCCTCCAGCATCCTTAAAAGCCTATTTTTCTAACAGTATATTGGTGGTTTGTTGACTCTTAGCTTCAGCTTCTCTGAAGAACAGGTTTTAACACGTAGGATGGTTCGTGAATTCTTCGAGAGGGAGATTGCTCCTAAAGCAGCGTTGTGGGATAGGAGTAGGCAGCTTCCACGTGAATGCATATTGAAGATGGCTGATATGGGTCTTATGGGTCTATATGCTCCTAAAGAATATGGAGGACAGGATATCGATAATGTTACTGCAGGTATTATACATGAGGAGATTGGGAGGGTGGACTGTAACTGTGGTGTTATCCTATATGTACATAACAATGCAGTTATGCTTATCAGTAGGGTTGCATCCAGGGAGTTTAGGGATGAGTGGCTTGAGGAAATTGTGAGATGCAGGAAGATAGTAGGCTTAGCATTAACGGAGCCCGGATGCGGAAGCGATTTTGCATCAATAACGACAAGAGCTGAGAGGAGGGGTGAATACTACATTATCAACGGCGAGAAATCATTCATAACTGGAGCTGCTCCAGGAGGATTTGAGCTATTCATAGTGTTCACGAGAACAGGACCATTAGAGGCAAGACATAAGGCAATAAGCTCCCTACTTGTTGATCTGGATGCTGACGATGTTGAGAGATATGAAATTGAAGATATGGGTTTAAGAGGAAGCAGGTTTGGAGGCTTAAGATTCAACAACACAAAAATACCTATCAAACGCCTCATAGGAGAGGAGAATAAAGGATTCTACTACATCATGGAGCACTTCAATCCAGGAAGGGTTTTATGGACTCTCGTAGCTCTCGGAGCTGCTGAGAGAGCTCTAGAGCTTACAGTAGAGTATGCTAAGCAGAGAAGAGTGTTTGGACAGCCGCTAGCGAAGTTTGAGGATGTACAGTTTAAAATCGCGAGGAACGCTATGAATATTGAGGCTGCAAAGCTCCTATGCTACAAGGCCCTATGGCTTGCAGACCAGGGAAGAACTGGGGAGCTTATAAAGCTCCACGCAATGGCTAAATGGTTCGGTGTTGAAGCCGCTATAAAGGCAATAGATGACTCGATGCAGATACATGGAGCAGTAGGATACACTACAGAGTACCCTATCGAGAGAATGTATAGGGATGTGAGGGGATTCGGATGGGCTGATGGAAGCATAGAGATAATGAAGATAATAGCTGCAAGGGAAATACTTGGAAGAGAATATCTACCATATAAGTAGCAGCATCACAATTTACGAAACCAGCGGAAACCTACTGTTTACGTGGATAATAATCCATCTTCTTTAACCAATAGCTTCGGCTTAGAGGCTTCACCCCTAATTTGCTCCAGTATGAGTTCCTCAAATGAGTGGATTTTTACAGGTACTGCAAACTTGATTCCTGATGGTGGCGATACAAGTATGGCTTCCCCCTCATCGAGGGTTTTAATTTCTGAGGATGCTCCGTCAAGATATGGGCTGTACTGAATAACTTTACTGTAGTCCGGCTTTGTTGGTAGTGGGAGAATTATTTTTGTAAGCTGCTGTCTTATAATTGGCTCATCAAGCTCACCCGGCATCTGCGTAATGCAGCATAGCCCAATTCTATATTTCCTACCCCTCTTACTAATCGTTGAAAATATGTTTTCACCACCCTCCCTTAAAACAGTTTTTGAAAGGTATCTATGCGCCTCCTCTACAACTATTAGTATTGTGGGAAGCTTTAACCATTCATCAGGCATTACCTTCTTCAATCCCTCATAAGCTGAGAAAACCCTTCTAGCAATAGTTACTGTTAGGAGTTTTTCCTGCAGCTCTGATGCTGATGGTAGATCGATGAGTATAACGTATCCCTCCTTAACTGCACCCATAAAATGCTTTAACATATCGAATTTCTCATCTGGAATAAATATCTGCTCATCCCCTATCATCCCCCTAATCTTCCTCTTCGTAGTGTTTATTGTAACTTTTTGAACCTGCCTGTTAAGCTCTTCATATATTGTGTTTGAGTCTGCACGTATAAGCGTGTAGAGCCAGTCTTCATGTCTTCTACGCCATAGAAGCCATAGTAGAGCTTCCTGCGGAGGTGTTAGGAAGCCTGTTTGGATAAAGTCTTCGGGATGAAGTTGACTCCATGGAATTCTTAATGGGCATGTGAGAATATTCCTTTCAACAACTTCACCGTTAACTGTAAGGAGGTACTTCCTCCTACATAGCTGATCAATGCTGCTCGTAATGTAGAGTAGCCTATTTTCGGAGTACGGCGAGTGGGCAAGCCCTAGATGGATGCTGTCACCTCCATCGAAGTATTCCCCCTCAGTATCGATGATTATGAGGGAGTATTTCCCTTGGCTTTGGCTTAGAATATTTAATGCTAAAACCTTGCTGAAGTTTGTTTTCCCCCCTCCGGTTCTTGAGCATATAAGCATATGGTGTGGAAATGTTTTTAACCCGTTAATCCTTACGTGTTGGCCCGTAACTCTATGTCCCTGCCTAACATATCCAAGCTCAATATCCCCGCTATCTAGATCCAGCATCTTCAAGTCCTCATCCCCTATTGTGTATACGCTTGAGAATAGCGGGGGGACTGATGTTGGGCCATGGGCTTTAAATCCATCCTCAACCTGAGCAACAGTAACTGCGATGGCTGTATCGTAGAATCTTAACGGTTTATCATATATGTTGATTTCCTCCCCGTTCTCCCCTCTTAAAGATAATCTAGCAACTTCAGCCTGTGTTAGAAGGCTTTCAGGCCTAAAATCGACAACTCTTAAAATAAATCTGCAGCCTCCATGCTGAACCTTCGCTAACTGTCCCCTATCAATCTTCACCCCATCCTTAATTCTAAACTTAACCTTCACCCCTTCAACCCATATAACTGTACCTATCTTCACCGATTCCCCCATAAAACATCCTCCCTAAACTCTCCAGCTCTAACACTTCCCAGGAATCTTTTGAGAAGCATCCTCTCCTCGAGAAGCTCAATAATTCTCTCCCTTAAAGCCTCAATCTCGCTATTTGCGATTTTAGCCTCGTTATGGACGTGTAGTAGTGGATATGGATATCCTGGATATGCTGGATCCTGCAGGTATGCTATGTAGCTAAGTATCCTACCAATATCTTGAATAGATGAGATTCTTGGCGAAACATCAACTCTGAAGGCATAGTCAACATCATCGAAGCATGCAATAGCTATTCTGCCTAGAATCCATGGATACGTATCCTCGAAGAGGGGATAGTAAAACCACGGCTTACCCCTCCTTCTAAACATTAGGTAGCCAATGATGCTCTCCCCATTTTCAAGCCTAAGCTGTGTAGACTTGCATAAACCAACAAGAATAATTCCCATGCTTGAAAGCTTATTTTCAAGACTTGCTAAGACATCAAGCGAGCTCCTCTTAAATGTAGGTATAGCCATTAATGGTCTATCTAGAATACAGATATCTCCATCTCCAAGTAGGGAGGAGTTTAGGAGGATTGTTTCAGCTTCAACACTTCTTAGGAGGGATAATGCTTCAACCTTACCGTCAACAATGCTGAAAAACCTTCTTGATGATAGCTTAACCTTGCTTCTTCCACACCATAACCCCCACGCAACCTTAATACATACGATTTGGAGGGAGCTAAGATCAAAAATCTTTTTAATGGAGGCATCAACACATAGTATCCTCCTATCATGGGGGGCTGGAGCTAAATCATGGAAGTAGCCGTCGCAGACTTCAAAGCCGTAAAGCGTTTTCCCTCTAATCTTCAGTATTGGACGTAGACCTCCATCCCTACCCTCAACATTGAAGACATCCGCTATCCTATCTACAACTTCATCTATATTTTCAGCTAACCCCCTCATTTAGACACCAATATAGATGTTTAAACATCAATATTAATACTACTATAGATATGCTTAGCTCATGAAAATCAGAAAAAATATGTGATGGTAACGGATCAGGCTGAACAGTTATGCTTCTAGTGGACAGTAACAGATTAATAAGTGACTAGCTAAATAATTATTTAACTGTAACATTTAGAACATAGATAGTAGCAAAAATTTATTACTAAGCTTTCCTACTTTATACTGTAACGCTTCACTGCTACGGTGATTTGATGGCTGTATTAATCTGCATGGTTGGACATGACTACCGGAGAATACTTGATGGTGTTAACTACTGGAGGAGGAGATACCCTATTGAGGCAATACATATCCTATACGATAAGAAGAAGGATAAGTATGGATATGCATCTAGGAGAAACGCTAAAGATCTTGAGGAAGCCTTAAGCTTCGCAGGCTCGAAACCTATCCTAATAGGATACAATCCCCAAAGCTACCCGGAAGTCTTCTCAACACTATACTCAATTATAAGGTTTGAAGTAGTGGATATGGAGAGAAAGGTTTTAATCGATACAACATCAACAACAAAAGAGGCGTACGGCGCTGCTGTTACATGTGCATTAATGTTTTCAAACGTTACACTATATGTTGTCCCACCTGCCGAGAGGGGATGGTATATTCCTGAGCCGGGAATGCCTGAGTATGAGGAATGGTTTAGTAAAGTTAGAAATGTTAGTGGACTTGAGCCCCAGGAAATATTTCTCCCAGGATATAGGCTTGAAAACCCTAAAGAGGATGAGGAGAAGATAATTTCACTCCTCCTAGCCCATGGAGGAGCCTCAGACTCTATTCGAAGCATTATTGAATGGTGTGGCGAAAACCCTGAAAGCGCAGCTGTAAAGAACAAGTATAGTAGGCTTATTGACGGCTTAGTTAGGAAGGGGCTTGTTAGGGAGATTCCGCAAGCTAAAGTGAAGAGGGTTGAGCTAACACCATTCGGTAAAATATTAGCATTAGGATTAAAATACTATAAAGCAAGAAGGGAAACACATATACTTAAACCTATCCCAACATATAGTGTCCACGTAGATGAAGATAGAAGCGCTCAGTTAAATGAGGACTTAGTATTTAAGTCGGAGATAGATGATATAAGGTTTAGATTTGAACGTAAAGCAGCTAGCAAACAGTAGAATCCAGCCTAGCAACTCAGATGTTTCAAGTATGCTGCTTATTCATCTATAAGGATGAGCATCTAAACTCTGTTAGAACTTATCAAGCTTCGAAATCAACATCCCAAATTCTAGCAGGCACCGCTCAGCTTAGTAGCTGAAATGTGTAGATGCAATGAGCAGGATTAAACCGTAAGCCTACAGCTTCCTAAATACTATCAGCTAAGATTTAGGCTTCCAAGAAATATGCTAACCGGTATTTTAAGCTTATCCTCATTAAACTCGTTCTTGGTAAGTGTTATTACATTCCTGATTTTTCCAACTCCAATCTTTTCTGCTGGAGCTTTCTCCCTATATTTTACTTCAAAACCAACCATCCCCCTTCCGAAAGCAACAACATCTATTTCTCTTCTATTCCTCCAGTAGCCAATATTGAATTTTCTTGCTAGATGGGATGCAACAATACTTTCAACTATTATTGATTTCTCCGGGATTTTTGTTAAACACCATGAGGAGAAGATCCTGTAGAGGAAGGGATCTGTTAAATATGCTTTCCTCTCCTTATAGAATACTTCAACACCCTTGTTTGGCTCTATGAAGTATAGAACCTTCAGTAGGAAAAGTTTTTCAAGTATGTCCATATATTGGAAGACAGTTTTGTGGGATTTTATCTCAAACTCTTTCGCAATGCTGAGATAGCTTATTGTGGAGGAGGATTTTTCTATTAGGGCTTTTATAACTCTCTTCGCAATACTTTCACTTCTCTTCAACTTTGCAATATCGCCTCTAATCCAGGAAAGATATGTATCCTCTACTTCACCCTTTATTCTTCCCTTTTCAAGAAGGGACTTTACGGCAAGAGGGAAGCCGCCGCATTCTATATATTTCTCGAAGTATTCATTTAATTTATCGATGAGTGGTAGAGCCTTCCCGCATTCTCTCAAAATCCCATTTATCTCTAAATCTTCAATTTTTCCAATTAAATCTTTCCCCACTATATTTAGAAACTCTCGAAATGATAAGGGAAGCATTACAAAATCCTTACCGTAGCCTCTTCTTCCAGGGAAAGTTTCTACCTCACCTTTAACAAACATGCTTAGAGAACCTGTTAAAACTAAAACATCGTTTTTGAAGTTTCCCATGTCCACATGCCATTTTACAGCTCTATACCAATCCTTAGGGAACGTTACCTCATCTAGAAGCAAGTACGATGTTTTTATGTTCTCAGCCCTTCTTATTCGAATATAGCTTCTTATAACCTCATCCATCTCCTTAAAGTCAGCAAGCTTATCACATCTAAAATAGAAAATCGCCTTAGGGTTCTCCACCTTTTCAAGCAGGTTTTTAATTAAAAGCTTCAGTAAGGTTGTTTTCCCCACTTGTCTTGGACCTGAGATTATGTGAAGAGCGAAGGGCCTTAATTCAATCCTCTCCAGTAGTGATGGTATCCACCTTACTTCTCCCTCCCTCCACCTCCTATAATCCTCATCCTCATCAAAGCGATCCCTCCCCCTCCACCATGGGTTTTGATCCTCCATGCTCTGGTATTTAGAATCCCAACTATTTAAATATTCCCTATGGCTTAATTCCAAATAACAATACTTCCATCTAGGCTAGTATGAATTAGTGTTTATTTCCTAAGTTTACTGTATGATGAATTTAAGTCTTAGAGCTTATACTGATACTAACAAATAGTTCAGCTACGGTACTGTTAAGCCTCAGTTAACATATTAACAGTATTTAACCAGCTTCAAGATTATTTCAGACGTTAATTAAGTATTCAAAATTAAGCAGTAGACTATACTAAATCTCCATAATGTTTAATAGTTACTAATCAAACTTACGGTATGAGTGTTAAAACCCATATATATGCATCCCCATCCCTCATAGGTAAGCCTCTATCCATATCTTCCGGTAGCTATGCTGAAGCGGAGCTTAAAGCTGATTGGAGAATGGCTGTTGATGAAAGGGGACTAGTACATGGAGGATTTACATTCGGGCTTGCAGACTATGCTGCTATGATTGCAGTTAATGAGCCTAACGTAGTTCTAGCTAAGGCTGAAGTTAAGTTTACAGCTCCAGTAAAGGTTGGTGACTTAATGAATGCTAGGGCTGAGGTAATTGATAAGAAAGATGGGAGATACATTGTAAACGTTTTTGTTAAAGTTGGAGACATAAAGGTTCTGGAGGGAGTATTTACATGTGTCGTTACTGAGAAACATGTTTTAAACACTAAATAGCCCGATTAAAATCATCACTTATCCTAGCCTAGGAGCTCAGCCTGCAAGTAGCTTAAACTATAAGCAATGCTAATACTACATGAGGGACGTGGCAACTTATGAAGCTAAATACAATATGTTGAGTTGCCGGGCCTCATGAGCAATACTAACATTTATTAGTGTATATGCTGAGAATATATTTGGTGATTTATTGAGTAGCTTACCTATTGAGGAACTAGCTGAGTTTATTGGTGAGCATACGTATGGATTATGGAGGCCGCAGAAAGCATGGAAGAAGCCTATCTACATTGTTGATGCTGAGGGAGTATACCTGTATGATAATACAGGTAGGAAATATCTTGACTTTTCATCGCAGCTTATGTGTTCAAATCTAGGACATAAAAACAAGCTATTAATAAACGCTATCATAGAGCAGGCTCAAAAACTCCAATACATTAGCCCAATGTTTGCCTGTGAGATACGTGCTAAAGCAACCGAGTCTCTTCTTAAAGTTCTACCGGAAAACCTTAAGAAAATATTTTACTCCACATCAGGATCGGAAGCTAATGAAACAGCTTTAAGAATTGTAAGGCTCTACAATTCTTCTAGCGGGAAGTATAAAGTTATATCTAGATACTCGTCATACCATGGCGCTACAGCAGCAGCTAATACCTTAACAGGAGACTGGAGGAGATGGTTTGCAGAACATGTAAACACGGTTCCGGGAGTAGTGTATGCTCCTGATGCTTACTGCTATCGATGCCCCTTCAATCTCAAATATCCTGAATGCGGGGTGCAATGCGTTGAATATATTGATTACATAGTAAAAAACGAGGGAAACGTAGCAGCTGTGATTGTTGAGCCTGTGGTTGGAACTAATGGTGTTCTCGTACCTCCTAAGGAGTATCTTCCAAGGCTAAGGGAGATAGCTGATGAAAACAGCATATTCCTAATAGTTGATGAGGTTATGTCTGGATGGGGTAGAACAGGTAAAATGTTCGCTATAGAGCATTGGAACGTTAAGCCCGATATTCTAACTACAGCTAAGGGATGTACCGGCGCATATATGCCTCTAGGAATTACAGCAACAAGCAGTAGAATTGCAGAATACTTTGAGGAAAACATATTTGTACATGGACACACATATACAGCACATCCAATCGCATTAGCACCTCTACCAGTAGCTATTGAAGAATATAAGAAGCTAATAAATAGCGGCCACATCCAGAAGGTTAGTAACCATCTTGCCAATAGGCTTAACGAGCTATGGAGCAATCATAAATGCATAGGTGATATTAGAGGCTTAGGATTATTCTGGGCTATTGAAATCGTGAAGAATAGAAGAACTAAGAAGCCGTTCAATACAAGAATGGATAAAGCATCCATGAAGCCTCTTATGGTTGATAAAATAAGTAATGAATTAATGATGAAGGGGGTTTACCTCTACGGTGTAGTAAGCCACTTCATAGTTGCACCACCACTAATAATAACTGAAAAGCAAATAGATGAAGGCATAGATGCATTAGATGAAGCATTAAAGATTGCAGATAAAGAAGTTGAAGAATAAAATAAACATTACCACTTATTTATGAAAGCTATTCTTTATAGAATTGGGCGGCGGAAACTCAGAGGTTCCTGGATAAACGGGGCCACATCAAATATCCATAAACTTTCCGCAATTTTATAAGTAAATCTGATTTGGAACTGATGAACTGCTAAGTAGCAGTTGGACACGCCCGATAAACGGTAAGGTTTAAATAAGGATTTGCTGATCTAATATAAATATGAATAATCCCCCAATTCTTACTATGGTTTTCAAGCATAATTAGATTAAGCTCTCCCCCTGGAAGCTGCTCTGTAAACTTAAGCATTGCCGATCGTTTCCAGGTAAGAATTAAGCTTACAGCATGGGAGCAGTGTTAGGAAGATTTTTATATCTCAATATAATAGGTGGAGGGGTTATCTTGAGGTTTCCTGATTTTTGCCTTGAAAGATGGCAGAGTCTACGTGAGTATCGTGTTAAGATAAATCTAGCTGAAAGTGGGGTTTACCCATTAACACTAGGGGAGTTAGGTATAGAGATTCCTAGCGATTTATCTTTAGGATATGCTATGACTAAGGGTTTAGTACAGCTTAGGGATGCTATTATTGACATGTATGGTGGGTTGGGGCTTACTCGTGAAAACGTTCTAGTTACTAATGGTACTTCTGAAGCTAATCTGTTAGCTATTCTATCATTAATTGGTAGGAGTGATGAAGTTATTGTTCAAATGCCTAACTACATGCAGATTTACGGATTACTGAAGGCTATTAACGCTAAGGTTAGGGAGTGGTGGCTTAAACCTAGTGAAGAGTTTAAGCCATCAATAGATGATTTAAATAAGCTTATAGGTAAAAATACTAAGGCAATATTTATCTCAAACCCAAATAATCCAACTGGGAAATCCCTAAATAGTAGAGATCTGAAAAAGATAGCTGAGGTAGCTGGGGAGAATGATGTATTCCTCGTATTTGATGAGGTTTATCGAGGCCTAGAGCTTGTATACAGCTATACTCCAAGCATACTTGAACATTATGATTTAGATAAAGCTATTGTAACTAGTGGTTTAAGTAAGGTGTATGGCTTACCAGGTATTAGGGTGGGGTGGATGATATCTTCAAGAAAAATAGTTAATAAAGCATGGAGTATTAAGGACTATACGACAATATCCACCTCTACATTAAGCAGCTATATAGCATTAAAAGTTTTACAGCCTAGCACGATGGGTAGGCTTATTGAGAGGGCAAGAAGAATTGTACGTGGAAACCTGCTGGTTTTCAAATCAGCAATTTCTTCAGAAAATCTATTAAGCTACATTGAGCCTGATGCTGGAGCCTACATCCTGGTAAAAATAAACCTACCCATCAATACATTAAAACTAGCGGAGAAAATCTATAGGGAGAAAAGTGTTTTAGTAAATCCGGGGAAATGCTTCAACATACCTGGATACTTTAGAATAGGATTAGGAGGACTGCAGGAGGAGCTGTCTCTAGGAGTAAATATGATTATTGAGACTCTGCAGAACTATGCTAAAGAATCTTCAAACTAGATTTACTTATTAGTTGCTACTAGTATTGAGGATAAACCTAGTAGTAGGGGATT